>Ga0265314_10000707_pt1 | contig 40449 bp, 32 predicted proteins | sample 4126metaG_FD_203106 | JGI IMG/M metagenome (GOLD analysis project Ga0265314, IMG submission 203106) | Rhizosphere microbial communities from Carex aquatilis grown in University of Washington, Seatle, WA, United States - 4-1-26 metaG | ecosystem: Host-associated > Plants > Roots > Rhizosphere >...
TTTCATCCGGTACGAATAAAAAAACACACGGATCTCCTTTGGAATTTAAGACTCTTAAAAATACTTTGGAAGTGTGTATGCTTAATCTTTTCAATCGGTACTTGGATGTTCGCCGCCTTGAACAAATAGACTCAATGAAACTTCTGAGTGAAATTCCTGGTGATCATACGATTACATTTCCAATACTAGGTCAACATACTTCTTCGCCCGAAGTTAATTCACCCCTTTCTCAAGCAACTATCTTCATGGATCTTTGGAATCAAGAGCTTGAGAAGAAAACTCTACACTTATTCCAAAAGGAAAAGATAATTTGTTTTGTTGGTACATGCATAGCAAAGGCGCTTCAACAAATCGACATAATGGAGGGGAAGAGTCCTCCTAGAGAGCCTTTCTTTGGAGGAAGGTATTATCACGAAGTAATGGGAATGCCTTGGGATTCCTACTAAACAGATTTGCCATGCGGTTAAGAGCAGCACCATGATTCGTAACGACTCAGAATACCACGAAGCCAAGCGCCGCTTTGATGCGGAGCAGCAGCGCCTGTACGAACATCGCGCGCGCCTACGAAAAGAAGGTCTGACCGCGATCCAGATCAAGCGTGCTCTTGACCCGCTCAAGTCTTTTCATCTCCAGCTCAAAGAAGAAGTGGAAGATTACGAGCGCCTCAAGCGCGGCGATGTGGGCGATCTGACCAATTTGCACGGGCTGGGCCGCACTTTGGTTGCGCTGCGCATCGCCTGTGGGATGACCCAACGTGAACTCGCCCGGAAGTTGGACGTTGACGAATCGCAGGTCTCCCGCGACGAACGCAACGAATACCACGGCGTGACCACCGAGCGTGCCAGCCGGATCTTCGATCTGCTCGGCGTTACCGTTTTGACCAAGGTCAAACTGGGGACCGTCAGCTCCCGAACCAAAGCCGCAACATGCAACCAAGCGTAAACGCCCTGCGCACACAAGAAGTGGGGAATTTACGACTCTTCCTCGGCGCTCGGGGATTCCTTTAACGCCGCTTCCAAATCTTCGACAGCTTCGCGCACCTCGGGATACGCCGGATCAAGCGCCAAGGTTTTTAAATATTCTTGTCGCGCCGTCCCGAAATCGCCCAATGCGCGGTAGCATGAGCCAAGATTAAAGTGAATTTCGTCTATGTCACCTTCTGCAGTAAGGCCCTCTTTAAGGACTTCGATTGCGCGGACGTATTCTTTCAGGGTCATGAGGGCACTGGCTAGGAACACAAAAGGAAACGTGACTGCTCGATTTAATTTAATGGCCCGTTCAAAATGGTTGCATGCCTTCGCGGGTTGGCATTCATTCACGCAATTCATTCCCAACGCAACTTGGATCTGAAATTCCGCCTGTGCGTTGGGAGGCGTGAGGGCGCTCAGAATTTCGTAGGCGCCTTTCATTCCCATTTGGCGCATGCATTCGGCATGAAGAAATTCAAGACGTACATCAGGCTCGAATCTTTGCCGCGCCTTTTTGGTAAGTACAAACGCGAGTGCGAACTGGTCCTGTTCGTAAACTTCTAAAATCTGTTTCTTGGCCTGCTTTAAATCCTGCATATCGTTCCTCACCGTTTTGTTAACGCTGAAGAACGATATGCCCGAATATTTTGAATTCAATATTTATCACAATGAGAGTCGAGCCGCTTACTTCCTCCCCGCCGGATCGCCCAGGCCGCCCCACGCGTCGTCGGGGTTGAGCGCCTGGACGAACTCCTTCCACTTCGGCTCCAGATCGGCGAGCTTTAAGCCCGTCGCGTGCTCGAAGCCTTCCGGCGTGTGCTGCTTCGAATCCTTCACCGCCGCGAAGAAAGCGAGGAAGCACCGCTGCATTTCCGCGCGCTTGGCCGAATCCTTCTCGCTCCAGAACATGAAGTACACAAACGACCACGCTTCGCAGTATTGCGGGCCGACGAAATTCGCCGCGGGGACCTGCATCATTTGTGCGAGCGATTCGCCGCCACCTTTTTTGATAATGTCCTGCATGCCCTTCAGCTTCGATGAACTGATCTTCGCCGCGTCGATAACCTTCTCGCCGTCGAAGTCCATGTTTTCGTAGTACGTCGCGATCGCTTCGTTAAACCACTTGGGGTCCTGGGTCTTGTAGAGTGCGTGATAAAATTGGTGAAAGCCTTCGTGCAGCACGATCGCGGTGGGTTCCAGGCCGCTGCGCATCTTGACCCAGGGCACGTACAGGCCGCGCTTTTTCGCGTCGGGGTGGGGGACGTACATCCCGCTTTCGCCGGGCCGCACGTTGTACTTCAAGCTGGCCAGTGCGTCGGCGGCGAAGTCTTCCATCGTCGCGTACACGAACACATTCAGCTTGCCCGCCGGCGCGACGCCCAGGCGCTGCGCATAAAAGGAGTACTCCGCTTCCAACAGCGCCATCAGGTACTGCTGCGCGTCTTCGGGGACGTTGGTTTCAAGGTGGTAGTGCGCGGTCTCTTTTGAAGTGCGCTTGGCCCAATCGACTTTCGGGAATTCGCGCGCCTTGCCGGCTTCGACGAGCTTCTCTTTGCCTTTGGCGGGGGTGACATCGCCGCCGAAGGTCTGCGGCGCAAACGCGCAGCTTAAACCCAGCGCCAAAGCGCAGACGGAATACGAATAGACAGAGTGCCACATGGACAAAAGCCTCCTCAGCTTTGAACTTTGGGGGTGGATGCCAAAATAGAGCGGTCCAAAAGACCAGCTCAGGACGGGGCTCCAAAACGCTTATTAGAGGAACTTGCGAGCCCGGTACGCGGTATGATTTAAATATACCATTATAATTTGATAAAGCCATCCAAATATCGTAGTCTGTTTAGAGTACCAAGGCCCATAATGCGGCCTTGGGAGGGTGACGGAGGGGTAGTGCCAGGCAATCGTAGGAGGTCGAGGTGATAGCACTGGCCCACCTTGTGGTCAGACCGCAGCGTGTCAGCCTTCCGGGCGATGTAGTGAGTAGGTTTCCTGCTCAGTGCTATGAAATTGGTAATTATGCCATCAGGGAATGCACATACGTGCACATTTTTTCGAGGGTTTTGGCGGTGGCAAAGACATTCTTTTCCCCCTGAACGAGGACATTGGCGTGCTTGACCGATGAAAATTACGCACCACGTGCACACTTTTGCAAGAAAATTTGCGCCCCCTCAGCAAGCTCGATTGAGGAAGTAGCTATAAATGTTCCACGTAGAACAATCAGGGATACGGGAAATTTTGGATCCGTGGCGCGGCTTGGAGAAGAACTGCACCTACGTGCACATTTTTTCGCGGGGCTTAATGGGTGGGGTAGGACTGAACGGCGGTACACAGGTGCAGACGCTTAGTGGCCTTCGCGGATGTCCGGGCGCAGCATGCGGAAGAAGCTCTTGGCATCGTCGCGCAACACCGCCGCGCAGCAGCGGCACAAGTCGAAGCGGAACGACGAGTACGTCTCGTCTTCCAGCTTCTTCACTTCGGCCGCGGGCAGCGCTTCCATAGTCTTGATCATGGCTTCAAGTTCGCCGCGCAAATCCTGGCGCAGGTCTTTGGAGGTGATTTCGAGCGGGTCGTAAGCTTGGGCAATATCGAGGGTGACGTTGTAGCGCAGATCCATGCCAAGGAGGTCGCCGCCGCAGCGGTCGCAGGTCGCGCCGAAGGCCATACTGGACTCCTTGACTTCCGCGTCACAACTTACCAACAAGGGGGGGCCACGCCAACCAGAATCTTTCAGAACCCCAAGGACCATTAGGGAGACGAACCGGCCTGGCCGGACCTTGGGAATTTCCAGACCAACCAGGTATCGGCGCCGCTTGCGGCCTCCTTTAGGTTGCCGCACGGCCCGGTGCCGGTACGATGCGCCCCGTTATGGCCACCGGACCCGTGCCCAACCAGCCTCCGCAACCGCCCAAGCCGGGTAAGCCCAGCGGCTCGTCGAGCCGTAATCCGGCGCCGTCCACGCCCACGAAGGCCAGCGGGTCTTCAAGCCGCAACGCCGTGCCCAAAGCCGGCGCGCCGGCCCCCAAAGGTCCGCCGCCTAAAAAGAACATGCTCGAAGCCCACCGCGAAGCCCTGGGCCTCTCCAGTGCTAAACCGTCGGACATGGTCGCGGGTCTCGAAGATGTGGCCAAACGCGCCGGCGCGCGTGAAGACCGAGCCAAGGCCCGCGTCGAAGGCGGCCGCATCGCCGACAAGGCGGTCCTCACCGATGGCACCGGGCAACGCTGGGAGCGCCGCGTGCTGCTCGGGATCATCCTGGTCGCGCTGCTGGTGGGCGGGACGCTGGGCGTGATGTACTTCCTGGCCAACAAGAAGGTCGCCGATCCGCGCGAGCAGAAGATGGAGACCCACAACCGCCTGCTGCGCCTGCAGACCGCGATTTCGAGCATCGCCCCCTTCGGCAAGAGCGAAGTCATCACCGCCGAAATGCTGAAGGAGCGCCTGCGCAATTCCCTGCAAGCGGCGCTGAAGGAAGCCGAAGCCACCGCCGAGAAGGAAAAGACCAGCCGCGGCATGAACACCAGCACGACCCAGGAACAGCTCAAGCACCTGAAGCAGGATCAGGATTTTAAGGACGTGTGGGACAAGGACCTCGTCTTTGAAGTGGAAGGCAACGAGGTCTCGATCAGTTCGACCACCCCGGATGTGAAGCCCGTCAAAGTCGTCATCCCCCGGAAGTGAAGTTTGTGCCCACCCGACGCGTCCAATCCATGCTGTGCCGCGCTCTCTGCCTTGCCCCGTTGTTGCTCGCACTCCTGAGCGCCCCGCGCGCCCGGGCCGAAGAACCCCCCGCAGCCGAGCCGCTGGAAGTGCGCCTGCTCCCGGATAGCCGGGTGATCCTGAGCCAGGGCAAGACCCCGCTGGCCGCCGTGTACCTGCGCGCCGCCGCCGCGGGCCAGACTGCCGAAGGCGCCCCGGCCGGCGTACTGGACCTGAAGGAAGATTGGGCCGCCGCCAAGCCCATGAAAGCCGACGGCGAAGACGTGCGCATCCGGGAGTTCGCGCCCGCGGGCGTGGAGCATCCGACGATTCGCGAGACCATCTCGATTCTGCTGCGGGTGCGGCGCGTGCACGCGGGCACGCGCATCCTGATCAGCCCCGCGCGCGTGGATGCCACCGGCGAAGCGAAGCCCCGCGGGACGTTGCCGGACCTGGAACTGGCGCTTGAGCTCTTCCCGGACGGCCTCAAACGCTGGCCCGAATTGAGCGCGCTCGACGCGGCGATCTCCCGCGGGCCCGTGCAACTGCCGCGCGAGATCCCCAAGCCCGATGGCCGGACCGTTTTTCGCGCCACGCGGCTCTCCTTCGCGCGCAAGGACCACCCGCGCATCGAATTGGCGCGCTCGGGACCCGCGGATTGGACGCTCTTCAAGCTTGGGGACGATGCGCTGCTCTTAAAGCAGACCCTGCGGCCTGACCCGCGCGATCCGGCGCTGCCGGGGACCTTCGAACTCTTTGTCGGCAATGAAATGGATGGCGCGCCGCCGACGCTTGCGCCGCTCAAACTGTCCAAGCGCCGCACGCCGGTCGGGGATTTCGTCGAAGGCGCGCTGCGCATTTACGCCAGCGGCGCGGACCCGTATGGCTACGACGAACTCTCTGTTGTTGCCGAGATTCAGCCGATTCCGCGCGGCGACGAGAAGGACCCCGCGAAGATTCTGGTGCCGTGCTACTTCCGCGAAGGCCCCTCGAATGCCCCGGCCGAAGGCGAGTTCCGGTTCCGCTTCGCGCCGCCCAAGGAAGGCGCGTACACGGTGCAGGTGCTCGCGGTTGCGCCGGGCGGGCTCGTGCGCACGACCGATGAGCAGGCGTTCCAGGCGGGTCCGGCGGCTTCGCCGGGATTTGTGCGCGCCAAGCCGGGCGAACGCGTGCTGCGCTTCGATTCGGGCCAGGTCTTTTTCCCGGTGGGCCTCAATTTGGCGTGGCCGGCGAAGCGCAACGATGCGGCGCAGATGCGCGAACGCTTTGTCGAACTCGCGCGCAACGGCGGCACCGCGGCGCGCTTCTGGCTTAGCTCGTGGGGCCTGAGCCTGGAGCGCGAGCGCGCCGGCGTCTTCGATCCCGACGCGGCGGAAGCGCTCGACGAGATCCTGCTCGCCGCGCAGGCCCGCGGGCTCTACCTGATCCTGGTCGCCGAGAACGCGCACGACCTGACCGCGCTCTCGGCGCGGCATCCGTATTTCCGCGAGCTGGGCGGTCCGCTGACCGTGGCGACGACGTATTTCACGGACCTGGGCGCGGATCAGTTGATGCGGCGGCGCCTGACCTATCTGGCCGCGCGCTACGGCGCGTACCGCTCGGTGCTGGCGTGGGAGCTATTCAACGAACTCGATGAAGCGCACCGCGGGATCAAAATCGATCCGGACGATCCGAAGACCAGCGACGAAGACGCCGACCGGGCGCGGCGCGCGCGGCGTGAAGTCGCCGAATGGACGCAGCGCCTCTCGCAGCATCTCTCCGGCGTCGATGCGCACGGGCATCCAGTTACGGTTTCGCTCGCGCTGCCGCCGGAAATGCCCTGGGCCGCGCTCGACAAAATTCCCGGCATCACGCTGCTGCAAAGCCACGGCTACCTGCCGCAGGCTGCCGATGCGCGCGACGACGCGGCGCTGGATGAAACCGCGATCCTGATGAAATGGGCCGCGAGCGCGCGGGAAGCGGGCCGCCCGCACAAACCGTACTTCCTGGGCGAATTTGGCTATCAGGAACCGCACGATGAGGAACTCGCGAAGGGCGGCGCGAAGGCCAAGGAGCTTGAACGGAACTACCGCGACCGCGACGGCGTGCTGCTGCACAATTCGCTGATGGCCGGGCTGGCGTCCGGCATGGCCGCGGCCCCGATGCTGTGGTGGTGGGACCGCGCGGTGGAACCGCACGACCTGTGGTCGCGCTTCAAAGGGCCTGGGTTATTTGCGGCGGCGCTCTCCGATCTGGCCACGCGCGAAGGCCCCGCGAATTTGCGCGCACTGACCAACGAAGCCGAAACGCACGCGGGCGTGCGCGTGTTGGGCCGCGTGGGCGCGAGCGGCGCGTGCATCTGGCTGCAGGACCGGCGCTCGACCTGGTCCGCGGCGCTCGAGCGCAACGAAGAAGTGCCGCCGGAGATCGCCACGCTGACCGTGCACGTGCCCGCGCCGGTGCCGGGCGCGTATCGCGTGCGCTGGCTCGACGTGTGGAGTGGCGCGGACCTAAAGGAAGACCCGCTGAGCGTGGAGTTGGGCGAGAACGGCAAGGCCCCGGTGACGCTGGACCTGAAAGTCCCGCCCTTCCGCCGCGACCTCGCGCTGATTATCGAATTGAAGCGCTAGGCCGCGCTCAAGTCCCGCGCGTGCGCAGCGTGATGCTGGAAAATTCCACCGCGCCGTCTTCGACAAACGCGCCCCATGTGCCACCGGTATGTTCGTACATGCGGCAGGACAGCGCCACGCGGTCGTTGATGTACGCGACGAGGCATGTGCCTGAGACCAGCACCTGCAGGCGGATCGGTTCGCCGCGCCGGAACTCGACCGGGCGCTCCAGCATGAAGCTCTGATCGCCGGGGCGCGGCCAGCGATCGATGACCACGCGCCCGCGCTGCGGTTCAAGGCGCAGTTGGTAGTACGCATCGGCGCTCTCGCTCGAACGCAACAGCAGCCCGGCCCGCGCGGCCGCTTCGAGGGTCAGCGTGGTCTCCAGCAGGCATTCGTTGGGCAACGCGCCGAGCGAGATGCGCGAATGCCGTCCCGCGGCTTCGCAGGCCAGTGTGCTGCCTTGTGTGCGCCACGCGCCGAGTTGCGGCGTGGCGGTGAAAGGCGCGGTCTGGTTGAAGCTCGCGCGAATGGCGTCCGGCATGCGCACGCGCAGGGTTCCATCGCGTTGCGCGAAAAGCTCGTGCACGACCAGGTCGCCGCCCCACTGCCACGCTCCGTCGTCTTTCTCGCCGGTGCGCGTAGGCAGCCAGCCAAAGGCGAAGCGCCGCGTGCCGTCGCCGGCGGTTTTCGCGGCGTAATACGCGCGGCCGTCAAAACTGTCTCCGCCGTCGGCGGCCGGCGGCGTGCGCCACGGCGCTTCGGGCGAACGGCGCATGCGATAGTGCGTCAGACAGCTTTCGCTGAAGGTCGAGTAGACCAGGTACTCCCAGCCGCCCACGCGAAACAGATCGGGGCATTCGTGCGTGAAATAGGAATCGGGCGACCAGAATGGTTTTTCTACGGTCCACGTTTTCAGATCGGGGCTCGAGAGGAGCGCCGTGCAGCCGCGATTGCGGGAAGGCCCCTGCGTATGCCGCGCGGCCAGCAGCATGCGGAAGGATCCGCTGGTTTCGTCGCGGAATACGAACGGATCGCGCCAGTCGTTGGGTTCGTACTCCGCCGGCGCGCGCAGAAAGAAGCCTTCGTCCTTGGTCCAGTGTTCAAGGTCCGGACTGGTCGCGTGCATCACGCCTTCGATGGGCCGGTCCTTCAGGTTGCGGTTGTGGCCCGTGTAAAAAATGTGGAAGCACCCTTCGTGTTCGAAGACCGAGCCGGTGAACACCCACAGGTCCTGCGACCCGGCGGGTCCGCGCGGGAGCGCTTCGCCGCAGTCGGTGAAGTTCACGAAATCGCGCGTGCGCAGGTGAAACCACGGCGTGCCTTCGCCGTGGCGTTCCGTGTCGCGGTAATCGCGTAGATAGAAGAGGTGGTATTCACCTTTCCAATAGAAGGGGATGAAGTCCGCGGCGACGCCGGTGGGCGGGCGATAGAAGATGGGCATGCGTGAGCTCCGGTAGAAATGTGTCGTGCAACGACTGTAAAATAACGCCATGCCGGAATGAACCGCAATGGACAGGTGCGCTAAAAGACTGTATTTTTGAGACAACCATGCTGCAGACCGAAGCCAGCGAAATCACCTACCTCTTCCGTGACGCGCAATTGCAGGTGCCGCTGCGGCTCTGTTTTCTGGAAAGCGGCCTGGTGACGTGGGCGCGCGCGACGCACTTCGACCATCCCGTGCCGCCCTTCAACCGCGTCTTTCTGTTCCGTACTGGTGGCTGCCAACTGCATTTTAAACGGCAAGTGCGCCGCTTGAGCGCGGGCCGGCTATATCTGCTGCCCGCCAGCCTTTCGTTCTCGGTCGATTACCGCGCGCGCAGCGAACTGCGCTTCTTTCACGTCCAGGTGCAGGACTTCGCGGGCTTGGACATTTTTCGGGACTCGGAAGATATTCTGGAAGCCGAAGACTCCAGCGCGTTGGTGCGGGAACTTTTCGAGACGTTTCCGGGGGACGGCGCGCGGCGCCTGCGTTGGCAGAGCGCGCTCTTTCAATTCATTTGCCGCGCCGGCGCGCCTTTGCTGGCGGGGCTGCAGCCGAAGCAGGATCTTGCCACGCGCTACGCCGAATTGCTCGAGCATGTGCGCCTGCATTGCAACGCCGGGATGAGCGTGGGCGAACTGGCGCGGCGCTTTCATCAGCCGCGCGCGGCGTTCTCGAAAGGCTTCCAGCGCTGCTTCGGGATTTCACTCAAGCAGCACTTGCAGGCGCTCTTGATCCAGCGCGCGAAGGAACGCTTGAGCGCCAGCGCGGGGAAGATTCAGGCGGTCGCGCAGGAGCTTGGATTCAAGGACGCGTATTATTTCTATCGCTTCTTCAAGCGCCACACCGGGAAGACTCCGCTGCGTTACCGGCGCCTGATGTCCATGGACGGCGCTTGAGCGAAGGCTTTCATTGTGAGAGCAGCCGGCGAAAATGAGCGGGGAGTGATAAAAGGAATGCGGCTGATTCCTTATTATGATTTTTGCCGCCAATTGGCTGAGGAGTTGGACCCATGAAAATTCCGGGCACATCCCGCCTGCCAATTCTTTTTGTATACATGTGTGCAGCGTTTGCGCCGGGCCTGCGCGCCGCCGATGCGCCTTCCGCCGACAAGCCCGACCCGAATCCATCGAGCACCATCGTCAAGGAAATCAAAAAAGTCGACCTGCCGGCCGCTAAAGTTTATGCACCCGATGGCAAGCGCTTCGCTTACAGCAAACTTGACGAAAAAAACATCTACCAGATTTACGTGGGCAAAGATGGCGACGATAAGTTGACCTGCATCAGCGCCACGCAGGCCGAAGGCGGACCGAAGCCCGAGCGCCACAAGATGCAGGTGCAATGGCATCCGTCCGGCAACTGGATCTTCACAGCGGTCGAACGCGACTCGTACAAGACGCCGCCGATTCTCGGGGCGAACAAAGATTATGTCGAAGGCGAGCTGCAATGCGGCTTGTGGACGAACATGTACGCGGTCTCGCCTGACGGCAAACGCTGGGTGCAGCTGACGGATTTCCAAAGCGAAAAGCCGGGGACGCCGGACGGCTTCACCGGTCCCGCCTTTACGCCCGACGGCCGCAAAGCCGTCTGGTCGCAGGTCGTCGACGGCAACATCCTCGTGTATTGGCCCTTCGGGAAGTGGGAATTGATCGCGGCCGACGTCGAAATGGTCAACGGGGCGCCCGCGCTGACGCATCCCAAAAACATCACGCCCAAGGGCATGAACTGGAACGAGCCGGGGAATTTCGCGCCCGATGGCGAATCGCTTTTGCTCACCGGGTCGACGGAAAAGGACGCGCAAGGGATGGATCAGTACATCCTGAATATCCGCACCGGCAAGCTGACCAATCTGACCAACACGCCGGATGTCTGGGACGAGCACGGGGTCTTTTCGCCGGACGGCAAGAAAATCATCTGGATGAGCGCGTACCCGTACCGCAAGGATCCGAATTCATCCAAAGTTCTCTCCATTAGAACCGAATTCATGATGATGAATTGGGACGGCAGCGGCTTGACGCAGCTCACCAATTACTTCGTGAAGGGAGCCCCGGAATATTCGGAGAAACACGGGATTGCGGCCTGCGCGGTCTGGAGCAGAGACGGGCGTTCGGCGCAATTGACCACGCTGATCTTTCCCAGATACGAATTCTGGAACATCGAATTCCAGGGCCCGGCGTTCAAAACGCCCAACCCCGAGCCGCTTAAAAACGCGGTGCCCGTGCCGCTGGCGCCGGTGACGCCGCCTTCTCCGGACAAGCCGGAATCTGTGCCGGGGCCGGTGCCGGTCAGGTAACCGCCTAGCGCGCTGGAATTGCGGCGCCTGCTCACATAAAAAGGAGCGCAGAAAACCGTGCGGTTGTCCCACGCGCGGCCTCAAAATTGAAGGAGTCGCATGGCTACCTCCCGCCCCCGCACCGTCGGTGAACTGAAGCGTTCCGGTTATCAGCCCATCGGCGTGAAAGACGAACTGCGCCGCAACCTCTCCAAAGCCCTGCGCGAAAAGAAGCCGCTCTTTAAAGGTATCATCGGTTACGAAAAAACGGTGATGCCGCAGCTTCTGAATGCGATCCTCGGGCACCATGATTTTATTCTGCTGGGCCTGCGCGGGCAGGCAAAGACGCGCCTGGCGCGCCAGCTCGTCGAATTCCTTGATCCGGAAATTCCCGTGCTGCCGGGCTTCCCGCTCAACGAAGATCCGCTCGCGCCGGTGAGCAGCGGCGCCAAGGCGCACATCTCGGCCGGTGGCGACGATACGCCGATCGGCTGGCTCTCCCGTGAGGAGCGCTACCGCGAGAAACTCGCCACGCCCGACGTGACCATCGCGGACCTGATTGGCGACATTGATCCGATCAAGGCCGCGAACAAGCGCCTCGATTACGCGAGCGAGGAAGTGATTCATTACGGGATCATTCCGCGCACCAACCGCGGCATTTTCTGCATCAACGAATTGCCCGATCTGCCCGCGCGCATTCAGGTGGGCCTGCTGAACATCATGCAGGAGCGCGACATTCAGATCCGCGGCTTCCCTATACGCCTGCCGATGGACATCGTGATGATCTACACGGCCAATCCCGAAGACTACACGAACCGCGGCTCGATCATTACGCCGCTGAAGGACCGCATCGACAGCCAGATCCTCACGCATTATCCGGCCAAGCTGGACGATGCCATGCACATCACCGCCCAGGAAGCCTGGGCCGAACGCGGCGGCGAGGTATCCGTGCACGTGCCGCAATTCATGCGTGAAGCAATTGAAGAGGTCGGCTTTCAGGCGCGCAAGAGCGAGTTTCTCGACCAGAGTTCCGGCGTGAGCGCGCGGCTCTCGATCTCGCTGCTGGAAAACGTGATCTCCAACGCCGAGCGGCGCGCACTGTTGAACGGCGAAACGAAGATCTGCGTGCGCCCGATCGATCTGCAGCCCGCGGTCAGCGCGGTGACAGGCAAAGTCGAGCTGGTGTACGAGGGCGAACAAGAAGGCGCGTTGAGCGTTGCGCGGCATTTGATTGGGCGCGCGGTGAAGGCGGTCTTCGACCGGCACTTCCCGGATGCGTATAAGATCAAGGAGCAGGACGAGTCTTCGTTCGGCCCATACAAGCCGGTGGTCAATTATTTCGCGCGCGGCAGCACGCTGAAATTGAGCGACACCGACGCCACCCCAGCGGCATTGGCCGCGCTGCGGGCGGTGGAGGGCCTTGAGCAACTCGCTAAGGCTCACGTGCCGATCCAGCATCCGGAAATCGAGACGATCGCGGCTCTGGAATTCGTGCTCGAAGGTCTGCACCAGTCGCGATTGTTGGCGAAGGATGAACTCGAAACCGGCACCGGTTATCGCGATATGCTGGGCAGTATGTTCGAAGGCTTGGATGGCGGTGAAGGCCCGCCCAATCCGCCGCGCGAAAAAGGCCGGCGGCGCTAAATGAATTGACCGTGTAAATGCACCTGGTTTTCGAGCCGTGGTGACGACCGCCGACGCGGATCAATTCCGCTCGGCCAGGAGTAGTAATTCGACATCGGCAAGCACCGTCGCCGCTTCCATCAACCGGTTTTCATCTTCACCGCTGATTAACCGGTTTTGCAGGGAACGCATAGCCTTGAGTATGCCGGTTTCCGGGTTAGAATTGACCCAATCGGCTTCCAATCGGCAACCTAAGCTGGAAAGTTGGGAGAGCAGTCTGAAGAAGTTCATACTTAAATAGACCTCGAAGCAACGCACAATACAAATATGCACCTCAAACTTCTTTCGATTCTTATAAGTGCGAATTTTCTGGCAGGGAAGCAAGACATTTAGTAGCAAAATGCGCCTGAATTATTTATTGATTTTGTAAACTTATTTGAAGGTTAACCCGAGATTAAAATAGAAGTGCAGAATTGAATTTGCCTGGCCTCTGGTCACCAGTAATTGTCTACGAATGAGATTCATTTCGTCCTGTTTCGAGGATTATCGCATGCGATTTAGACACGTCCCTCGGTATTGTCTGGTACTTGCGCTTTTTGTGCTGCCCGCGACGAAGCTCCTCGCCGCCGAAGATGACCATTACTGCACCTGGAATTGGGGCAGCAAAGACGATGTCGATCCGTCAAAGACCCCGAATATCTCGCCCCCGGATCGCATTGGCGAAGTGGGCGCGGACGGCGATGTGAAGTTCCGCTGGGTCAAAGCCAATACGTACCAGGTCATGTTTACGTTTCCCGCGTTCGATTTTGATGATGCGCAATATGGGGCTGTGAAGCACACGTTTTACCTTTCGATTAAATTTAAAGATGTCGCTGCCAAGGCGACGCATGTTTATTCGCGCAAAGGCGGTTGCGGTTTCTACGGTGCGGGGCCGATTGGTTCATTCGGCGGTGCGGGCGACGGAAAATGGAAAGAGGAGACGCTGATCGTTCCGCGCTCCATGTTGCGCTGTACCGACGGCAAGACGCTGCAGTTCAAGTTCGCGGAAACACAAGCCGACGTGCCCGTAGCTTCGCTGATCTTGTTTTCAGCGGACTCGAAACTACCCGACGCCAAGGCGCGCATTGAAGCCGCGCAAAAATTCGACACAGATAAACGCGAAGCCCTGCGTAAGAAATTGCTGACCAAGTTCAAAGACTTGGGCCTGCCCGATCCCGGACCGGCACCGGAAGCAAGCGCCGCCGAGAAGGAGCGTGGCTATCGCGTCTTCTTCCCGCCGATCCAGCGCCAGCTTTTCTCCAATTCGCAGCCGAAAGAGGGTGAACTACGCGACGAAGTCCAGCTTTATGCCTGTCCGGGGCAAGTCGTGCCGCTGGTCGCCGGCGTGCGAGGGCTTAAAGCGCTGGGCAAGCTGAACGTGGCTTGGAAGGACCCCTGCGCCACGTTGCCCGTGCAGAAGAAGGACGCGCAAGATTTTCCCGGCGCCGCGTATCGCCAGCCCCGCTGGGCCGTGTTCAGCGAACAACGCATCGGCTCATCGTGGGGCACGGATTACCGCATTTGCGCGGAACAGCTCGCGTTGGGTGCAGCACATGAGGTCAAACCCGAGCGTCTCGAGATCGCGTACGTTTCCATGAAGGTCCCCGAAGGCACAGCGCCCGGCACGTATGAAGGCCAGCTTGCATTCAGTGCCGAACACGGCGGCAAGGCCGCGTTCAAGGTTAAGCTGACGGTGTATCCGTTTGGCCTTGAGCGCCCCGAGCATTCGACGCACGGGCAATTCTATTATGTCGAATACGGCGACGTCGATCCGTTCGAACTGGAAGACATGGCCGATCACGAGATGGACATGGTCGTCGCGGGACTCGGCGCGCCGGTCGCGCCAGGCCCCGATGGCAAGCGCGCCACGGACCAGACACGGAAAGCCTTCGCGCTGCTCAAGCGCCTGGGTTATCGCGCGCCGCTCGTTGACGGTACGGGCTACCTCAATGGCATGCTTAAGGACCCCAAACAGCGCGAGGCATACGCAAAAATCATTGCCGAGACTCTGAGCATTGCCAAGCAAGAGGGCTTCGGAGAGATGGGTTTTTTTCCCGTCGACGAGCCGCACAAGCCCGAGCAGCAGGCCGTCGCGAAGATCGCCTGCGAATGGACCCGCGATGCGGCGGAGGCCAATACGTACATCACCAGCAACCCGAACGCGGTCAAGGTGCTCGACCCGGTGCTGAATTACGTCTGCTACAACCTGACCTATCTCAACGCGACGACGATCCCGTCGATGAAGGCACACCAGAAGCTGATGTTCTACTGTCCGAGCATTGACGTGAACCCGGAGTACAACCGTTTCCGCCCGGGCTACTACATGTTCAAGACCGGCGCATATTGCACGCAGTACTTCGCGTACATGGAATTCGCTGGCGACCCGTTTTGCGACCTCGACGGCGACAACCGAGACTGGAACGTGGTCTATCCGTCGCTCGACAGCCCGTATCACGACCCGACGCTGGAATGGGAAGCGATGCGCGAAGGCGTCTACGATTATCGCTACCTGTACACGTTGAAATCTTTGATCGAGCAGGCGCGCAAGAAAGGCAAAATTGCCGACGCCGACAAGGCGCAGCAGGTGCTCGATGAAGTCATGGTCGCTGTCGATATCGACGGCAACAAAGCCGGCGGTCCGGCCATCGCGATCGAAGCCAATACGAACCTCAAGGACAAGGTCCTCGACCCCAAACAACTGGCCGATGCCAAGGCTCAGATGGACGCAGCGTGGTATGACATTTCGCGCCAAAAAGTGGCTCAGGCATGCATTACTATAAGGAAGGCTTTGGAGTGAACTTGAGAAGTTTGAAAATAATTAAATCATTATAATATAAGTATTTACAAGAAGTGCTCTAAGTGCGCTGTATAGCAAAATTTGCGCACTTACCTACAAGTGATATGATGTCCGACGTCATACCCAGAACGGAGGCCCCCGTGGCCGTAAAACTCAGTTCCAAATCCAGGCCCTCCCTGGTCGAAGAAGTCGTGCAGCGTCTGCGCGCCTTTATCGAAACCAGCGCACTGCAAGCCGGCGACCGTTTGCCGGCCGAGCCCGAACTTTTGGAACGCTTCCGCGTCAGCCGCACGGTGCTGCGCGAAGCGATCTCGCGCCTGGACATGATCGGCTTAGTACAGGTTCAGCATGGCCGCGGGATGTTCGTGGGTGACCGCAAGAGTCTCTCGACGACCGCGCAACTGGTGCGCACGGCGATGATGATTTCGCCGCACGACTTGCTCAAGTCGCTCGACCTGCGCCGCGCGATCGAAACCGCATCCGTGCGCAAGGCCGCGGAGTTGGCAGACGCAAATGACCTGCGCGAACTCGACGCGCTCTTTGCGCGCATGCACGCGCCGGATCTGAAACTTGCTGAATCGATGCGCTTCGACTTTCAATTTCACCTGCGGATCGTCGAAGCCGGGCGCAACGAACTGATGCGCAACGTGCTTGAAGTGCTTCAGGAATTCATCTTCGCCGCAATGATCCAGACCCTCGAACAGCCCGGCCTGCCGCCGTCGCCCGGCGACATTCACCGTGAAATGCTTGAAGCCGTGCGTGCCCATGACGCCGACCGGGCCGAACGCGCGGTGCACGCGCACATGGATTTGGTGGACGCGCGCCTGAAATTCGTGCTCGAACGCCGCGAGAGCGCCGGCGCGGGCACGCCGGCGGTGGTTGAAAGGGCCCAAGCATGAATGCGGCGTTGCTTTCGCTGTTCTGGCTGACGCAAATTTTGGCGAACATTCTCTTTAAGCATGGCGGCAATGTGCCGGACCGCTGGATCTGGTGTTTCCTGGGCGCCAGTTGCATCGGCCTGGGCAGCAATTGGCTGGTGATGCGGCTGTACGAGAATTTAAGTCCGGTGGCGGTGTTGTGCCTGACCGGCGGCGGGACGTTCCTGCTGCTGCAAGTCAGCATGGCGGTGATGACGAAAAGCTGGCCAGCTCCGCTCCAGTGGGCGGGGATTCTGGCCGTAACCCTGGGCATGGTCGTGGCCAGCATGGGCCAGCTTAAACCAGAATAAAAGGAGTGGGTTCTGTGGTCCTGACCGAGCAGCAGAAGCAGTTCTTCGACACCTTCGGTTACCTGGGTTTCCCCGGGTTGCTGAAGGACTCCGTGGGCTGGATTACGGAAGAATTCGAAAACGTGTTCAAGAGCCGCAAAGACGTGGTCCACGACGGCAGCAAGCGGACCATGTTTCCGGCTTCGTTCATCGAACAGAACGAGAAGCTCTGCACGCTGCTCGACGATCCGCGCATCGTGGGGCTTCTGAAGGGCCTGCTTGGCGAAGATTTCATGTACCAGGGCGGCGACGGGAACTATTACTCGGGCGACACGGGCTGGCATTCAGACCTGATGCCGAACTGCCCGATGTACAAGGCCTCGCGCCACGTGAAGGTCGCGTTCTACCTCGATCCGTTGACGCGCGACACTGGCGCGCTGCGTGTGGTCCCGGGCAGCCACATCCGCGACGATAAATTCTCGGGCAATCTGCACAAACAGATCAACCAGCTCGGCATCAAGGGCCAGGACATTCCGTCGGTCGCGCTCGAGACGGTGCCCGGCGACATTCTGGTGTTTGATCACAATCTGAAGCACGCGAGCTACGGCGGCAGCAAGTTCCGCCGCATGTTCACGATGAACAACTGCGCTTATCCGCACACGCCCGAAGCGCGCGCCGAGTTCGATGCCGAGATGGGCTGGTACGCGAGCCAGGGCGTACAGAAGTTCCATTCGGACAAGATGTACAAGGACGCGCCGGAAGAACGCCTCAAGCATCTCAAGCCGCTACAGGCATTCGAGCCGATGATGCAGCGCTTGTACAAGGAATCGGTGGCAAAGAAGGAAGCCGAAGCGAAGAAGTTGCAGCCGGCCAACGCGTAACACGCGGCCAGATGCTTTTCAGAAATGCTTTCTGGGTCCTGGTGCCCAGAAAGCATTTTTTATTTCTCCAGTGGATTGCGGACCCACTTGAAGCCTTCGGGCAATTTTTCACTCAAGGCCAATAGCGCAAGACCCGCTTCGTCGCGTTCGTATTCGCTTTGCGAAACCGCAAAATTCCCGAGCGCGGTCTTCTTGAGGACTTCCAAACCGTCTTTGTGCCCCCACGCGGCCAAAACCAAGGCGGCATTGAGGACCGCGTATGGATCTTCGTCCTGCAGCATCTCCTTTATGGTGCGTACGGCAGAGTCGTCCTTCCCGAACGGCAGGAAGCAATAGACCGCGTGCCGCCGCGTCTTTTGATTGATGATCGCGGCCGTGAGCGCCTTTAGGTCCGCGTCTGCTTTGGGCGAGGAATCCGGGTCGGACTTCGCGTAGGCGTGCATGGCCCCGGTTAAATCTTCGACGAGCGAACGTTGCGCCTTTTGCGCTTCCGAATCTTCGCCGCGCGCCGTAAGGCTCAGACAGACGGCCAGACAGATTCCGTACGCCAGTTTCGAGTGCATGCGCCCTTCCTTATTAGGTAATTCACCGAGACCGAGAGTCAGCTTCGCACTAATATATGACCTCGGAATTCAGATGAAATCTGTAACCCAATTGTAAGTCTTGTGCGAACGCATGCATCGATTTACAGCGCGGCAAGCTTCAAAATGTGGAAGGGCTTCGATTTAAAGGCCGCACGCCAATGGAAAATTTTTGAAAAATGATGACCAGAAGTCTTGACAACAATCATGGTTATGGGGTTTATTCAGCCATCAAATTGGAACTGGCCAGTTTCGAATTAGTAGGAGGGTCAAAGAGTGCGAATCCAATCTCCTAAGCGTTTGTTTATGCGTCACTTGCGTTATCGCTTGTTTGCCGCGCTGAGCGTCCCGATGGCGTCTCAGCCGCTTGAATTTGGCCGTTTTGGCGGTCGCGAATCGATAAACTCAGCCCCCTGAAGACCCTCGCCCACAGCGGCGCATGGAGCCTCCCGGGGAAAATGAAACCCCGGGAGGCTCCTTTATTTGGTGCCTCCCGCAAACTGTCGCCCCGGCGACGAAAGGTAAGAAGCGATGCCTGCAGTTGCGGAAATGAAGCCCGAGAGTTCGTTCGAAAAGATGCTCGGACAGCCGCTCAAGCTGCCCGAGGAAGTTCGAGCGAGAATCGAAAGGGAACTCGTCGAGCCCGTGGTCTTCTACGCGCTCGCCGACCTCGATGCCTCAATGCGCTTAACCCGGACCTGGGTGGCCATGAGCGCGAAGACCGTGGCGCTGGCCGAGGAATCCCTCGCGCCGGTGCGCGTTTTCAAACGCGAGCAGATCAAGGCCGTGGTGAGGGCGCCCGGCTTGAGCTGCACCACGCTGACGCTTCAAGCGGCGCCGGGCGAACCCGCGTTGGCGGTGTTGCGCTACACACACCGCCAGAGGCGCGCGTTTGAGAATCTGCAATTCCTGATCGAGCAGCAGCTCAAGAATCTGGAACTCGCCCCGAGCGACCCGGACCAAAACTACGCCGACGCGGTCACGCATCCGGTCAAGGAAGCTCAGGCTTCGGTCAGCGCCAACAAGCTCGCGGTAATCTGGCGCCTGACCAGTTACCTCAAGCCCTACCGCAGGCGGCTTGCGCTGGGCATGTTCGGCGCGTTTCTGATGTCGTTGATCGCGCTCATTCCCCCGTACCTCACAGGGCGGCTGATGGACGAAGTCCTGCGCCCGTTCGAAGCGGGGTCGCTCACGCAGGAAGCCGCGCTGCATCTCGGCTGGATTCTCGTCGCCGGCGTGGCCGCGGTGCTGGTCGTGCGCGAGTTCTTCGTCTGGTTGCGGCTGCGCATGCTGGCGACGCTGGGTGAACTGGTCGCGGGCGACATCCGCCGCGAACTTTACGAACACCTGCAGACGCTTTCGCTGAGCTACTTTTCGAGCAAGCGCACGGGCAGTCTGATCAGCCGTGTGACCAGCGACACCGACCGGCTTTGGGAATTCCTGGCCTTCGGCATCGTTGAAGTGATTCTCGCGGCGGTCACGTTGCTGGGCCTGGGTGTGGTGCTTGTGTGTCTCGACTGGCGCCTGGGCCTGATGATGGCGCTGCCCGTGCCGGTGCTCTTCACCGCGATTTATCTGCACGGCGAAAGCATGAAGGAACTTTTCCTGCGCACGTGGCGCAAGTGGTCGGCGGTCGGCGATGTGCTCAGCGATACGATTCCCGGGATCAAGGTCGTCAAAGCCTTCAACCAGGAAGAGCAGGAGAAGCAGCGCTTCGGCACGCGCAGCGACGCCTTCACCAACGAGTGCAACAACATCCACGCGTCGTGGACGCTCTTCTGGCCGATCCTGATGCTCTGCATTCACCTGCTACTGGTCGGGGTCTGGTTCTTCGGCATGCCGCGGGTGCTGTCCGGCGGTGTGGAAGGCGTCGCGCCGCTGAGCGCGGGTACGTTCGTCTCGTTCCTGCTCTATGCGGGGATGTTCTTCTACCCGATCGAAGTCGTGGGCCAGGTCGCGCGGATGATGAACCGCGCGGTCAGTTCCGCGCACCGCATATTCGAGGTGCTCGACGCCAAGCCGGACATCGTCGACATCCCGCAAGCGGTGCGCCTAGAGCCGCTCAAGGGCCGCGTGACGTTCGAGAATGTAACATTCTCGTACGACGGCCTGCGCCCGGTGTTGAAAGGCGTGAACTTTGAAGTGCGCGAGGGCGAGATGATCGGCTTGGCCGGGCCATCTGGCGCGGGCAAAACCACGGTTACGAACCTGATCGCGCGCTTCAACGATGCGACCGGCGGACAAATCCTGATCGATGGCGTGCCGCTGAAGAATCTCGACAGCGGGCATTACCGCCGGCAGGTCGGCATGGTGCTGCAGGATCCGCACCTCTTCCACGGCACCGTGTTGGAGAACATCCGCTACGGCTGCCCGGGAGCGACGCTGGACCAGGTGATGGAAGCGTCACGCGCGGCAAATGCGCACGACTTTGTCTGCAAACTGCCCTATGGCTACGAGACGATGGTCGGCGAGCGCGGGCACACACTGAGCGGCGGTGAACGCCAGCGCGTTTCGATTGCGCGGGCGCTGCTGACCGATCCGCGCATTCTGATCCTCGACGAAGCGACCAGTAGCGTTGACACGGAGACGGAACGCAAGATCCAGGAGGCGCTTGACCGTTTGGTGAAGGGACGCACGGTCTTCGCGATTGCGCACCGGCTTTCCACGCTCAAACGCGCGAACCGGATTTTCGTGGTCGAAGACGGTCGTATCGCCGAACAGGGGACGCACGCCGAACTGCTCGAAAAAGAAGACGGCATCTACCGAAAGTTGCACCGAATGCAGCAGGAACTGCATGAAATGTACGCGGTCTGAAAAAGCGAAAGGGAGCAAACGATGACCATGACCACAGTAGAACCCCAACGCGACTCGGGCCGCCAAGCGGTGAGCCGGGTCGGCGAAATCGCCGCTGCTGTAGCCACGCCACAGCCGATCACGATCCCTGTGCTGCGATTGGAACGCGCGAGCGATGGAAGATTACTCGCGCACCGCGACGGTAAGTCCACTGCGGTGCGGGTGGTGCGCTGTTTTCCGTGGACAGATCCCACGCGCTATGCCTCGCTGCGGGACGAGAAGGACAACGAAGTCGCGTTGGTCAAGGAAGCCCGCGACCTTGATCCGGAATCGCGCCGTGTGTTCGAAGGCGCGCTTGCGGAAGCGGGCTTTGTACTCGAGGTCATACGCATCCACTCAATGGAGGACCTCTACGAAGTCCGACAGTGGAGCGTTGAGACCAAGCAGGGCGAGCGGCTGTTCCAGACGAAGCTCGACGAGTGGCCGCGCGAATTGGCCAGCGGAGGCTTCGTGATCCGGGATGTGTGCGGCGATCTGTATTTCATCGCCGAACCGGAACGCATGGACGCCAAAAGTCGGCGCATCCTTTGGGCGTTGGCGGAGTAACGTTGCTACCCTCGAGGGGTGCCCAGCCAGCCCACGAGGTTGTTCCAAAGCGCGCCGTAGTGTGGCCAACTGAGAAAGTCCGGCGGGCCCCAGTGCGGCGCGCAGTCGGAAGTGAAGACCGCGCTGCGCCCGCGGCCCGCAGTGCCCAACGCGACGAGCGGGTTGCCGCCGATGGACGCGATCAATTGCGCTTTGGGCTTTAATTTTGTGCGATTATAGCCCAGAAAATAGGGCCACGGGGCCGTGATTCCTTGCAGTACTTCGTGTTTGGACTCAGTGATTTCCGGAGTGAGGCCCTCGGGGTGCTCACAGCGGTCGTCATAGGACTCACAGGTGACCGGCAATATTTCTTCGACAGGCGTGTTTGCGTAACGCGCGCGCCCATCGATGCCCTGGAATGACATGTAGCCGCCGATCATCAATAGTCCGCCGCCGGCATGGACGTATTCGCGGATCAACTTAAGCCGGTTGGGGTGCCGGATGCCCTGGCTGAACATTTCAGGATGCAAAAGCAGCGAGTTACTTCCTATGTCGCTCAAAATCAGGACGTCGTGCGCCTGCAAATCTGCCAGTGATTCGGGGAAGTGTTCAGGCACTTCGAAGCTGCGTAAATGCGTAACGGTATGCCCGCCTGAAGTCAGCGCGCGTTTGATCCAATGCGCGCCTTCATGCGAAGAATGCACGCCAAAGTAATCGACACCCTTAATTTCTGTCTTCACAGCGGTCCATTGCTCGCCGGCCAGCAGGATGCGCATCGCAGAAACTCCTTTGGTTAAATTTATCGGTAATTTACGTCAAAAATTTAGCGCGCCGCTGGGCACGTACTCGACGGGAATTTCCGGAAAGCGTGCTTTTAGCAGTTCCGCTTGACGCCGAATGGCCGGGATCTCGCTCGCGCTATGCAAAGTCTCGATAACGGGAAGTTGGCATTCGAGCGCGTTCATCACTACAAATTCGCTCATTTCGCCGATCAAAATTGCTTCGGCGCCCAAGGCTGCAGCGGCTTGCGGCATGTGGATCTGATTTTCACCAAATCCACCGACCAGAAAGGCGAACGCCGAGATCTTTTTGTCAGGGTCCCCAAAAGTCCGCACCGACGGCAAACACAATTGCGTTTTTGTGTGCTCGGCCAGCGCTGCGACCGTCATGGGTTCGGGCAGTCTCATGACCTTAAAATATTTCTGTCGCGCAATTTCCTTCAGCCCGGGAATCTTCAGTGCTCTTGCCGCGCAATCCGGAACGCCGTCGACTTCGAGCGCGTCCCAACTCGAGTGAATCCGGTACACGACCATTTGTCCGCGCGTGAGCACTTCGAGGCGCATTCGATTGGCCGTGATTTCTTCCGCGCTGCGCGGCCCGTCGTACCAGGGACTCTTTTGTGGCTGCTCAAAGAGCGCTTCATGTACGATTACGAAATCCAACCCGCGTTCCATTGCGCGCCTCAAGCTGGCCGAATGCGCGCACCACATGCACGCGACGCCGCGTACCGGTTTTTCGGCATCGCCATAAATAAAGCCTTGCTGGTCGCCGGTAACGCCCGAATCAAGCGGCGCTATCTGTTCCAAGGCGTCGGCAATTTTTCGTGCGGTGATGGTTTGCATGATTTCGCGCTCCTTTAAATATCGATCGCGATCAACCAATCTAGGTCTGGCATGGTCAGCAGATGATTGACTAGTGTGAGTGCGTTCTTCACGGAGCTTTGCACAGTTTCCGGGCGCGTGTGCGCGTCGCCGTGCCCACCGAAAAATGCATGTAGTTCCAGCGCACGAATGCGTTCGAGTGTCTTTTGCAGATGCGAAACTTTCGATCCCCAATGACAGTCCATCCACCCCGTCACGCCTTTGCGGCAGGGCTGGTCGCCGGAAAGGGCGTCGCCGGTGAAGCAGCACAAGCCCGACGCGCTTGCAAACTTGAAGCCCACACCATCGGGCGTGTGTCCGGGCAGTTCCAAAACCTCAAGAGTCAACTCGCCGACAGGAACTTTGTCGCCTTCGCGGATGACTTCATGCACGGGTCCCGGCACATGGTCCATGGGCAGGAACTCGCGGTAGATGCCAGGGCCGTCGGCAAGCGTTTCCTTGGTTAACGCGTGGCCGTAAACACGCGCGCCCGTTTGGCGCACGAATTCAGCCACGCCCGCCGCATGATCCGAATGCGCGTGCGAAAGAAAAACTTTCTTCACGCGCCGCAGATCGAATCCGTGCGCTTCCGCATTGCGAAATAAATCCGGCACTGCTTGCGGAAAGCCCACGTCCACGAGCGCCAGTTCGCTGCCGCCATTAATTAAGTAGGCGTTCGATGATGTCCCAAAAGAGTACGCCGGCATGCCGTGCCACGAGCCGCGCCCGACCATGTAAATGCCGTCGATAAGGTGGGGCATGTGCGTGCCTCCGGGTCAAAGCGTACACAGAGAAATCCAAGTTCCGCGACTCTGACTGGTCGCAGTTCACCGTACCCTATATGGTTTGCGAGAGCGTATTTTAAGGCAAGCTTTCACTAGAATAGAGCAAGATTATCCAACATGAGGTTTGCTGGGCCTCTTTAAGGTAGGGCAGGGCTGGCTTCGCGTTGCGGAGGTCAAGTTATGATAACGCGGGATCGAGCCCACCAATAAAGCGGGCCTGGAAGCGTTTGCATCCAGGCCCGCAAAAGAAGTCCGGCCAAATTACTTCGCGTCGAGTGCGGTCTCGATAGCCTTGACCACCTTCGGGTCGTCCGGTTTGGTGCCTGGTGCAAAGCGGTCGGCCACCGAGCCGTCCTTGGCGATCAAAAACTTCTCAAAGTTCCACGTGACCTTGCCCTTTTTCGGGCTGTCCACGGTCAGGAATTTGTAGAGCGGGGTGATCTCATCGCCCACAACGTGAACCTTCGCCAGCAGTGGGAAACTGACTTTGTAATTATCGGTGCAGAACTTCTTGATATCCGCATCGCTGCCCGGCTCTTGCGCGCCAAAGTCATTCGCCGGCACGCCGATAATCACAAGGCCTTTGTCCTTGTACTTTTCATACAGCGCTTCGAGCTGCGTGTATTGTGGTGTGTTGCCGCAACGCGAGGCCACGTTCACGAGCAGCAGCACCTTTCCTTTATATTGCGAGAGCGCCTGATCGGTGCCGTCGTTGCCCTTGAGCGTGAAATCGAGGACCGATTTCGGCGCGGGCTTGTCTTCGGCGCGTGCCGCGAACATCAGCGTTCCAAAAAGGAAGGCCACGAGCAAAACATGGGTCATTTGAAGCTCCTGAAGTTGGGAAAAGTGAATTATTACGCACACGCATGGTATAGAAGTTGCCGCTTGGGCGCAATGTCACTATGTGATTCGCCAGGCTGAGCGTGTGCGGGAAATTTCGCAAATGTCTGACACGCGAACGGCGCACCTTCCGCTCTATCAGCAGGGGAACTTGCCGCCACACCTCGACCCATCGGGCACCTGCAATTTCAATCGCGGGCCTCTACAATGCGCGTCTCGACCGGGTAGGAATCCAGCATGACCGACGAAGAGCGCCTCGAGCGGCTTCTCGACCAGTATGAAGACCAGCAGGAGCAGACCGGCTCCTGCGATCCAGAGGAACTCTGCCGCGACACGCCGGAGTTGCTCGAACCCTTACGCGCGCGCATTCGCGAACTGGACGCGCTCAATTCTTTCTTGAGTGAAGAAAATTCTGGCACGACGATACCGCAAAATGCGGCCGCCGAAGGGCGCTACCGTGCGATCCAATTCCGCGCCAAAGGCGGGATGGGCGAAGTTTTCGTGGCCATCGATGATGAACTCAATCGCAAAGTCGCGCTGAAAGGGATTCAGGCGCGCTTCGTGCGCGACGTCGAGAACTGCGTGCGCTTCGTGCGCGAAGCCAAGATCACGGGCAAGCTCGAACATCCCGGCATCGTCCCGATCTACGGTCTGGTGCGCGGCAAAGACGGACGGCCGTATTACGCAATGCGTCTGATCCACGGCGAGACGCTCGACGACGCCATCGCGAAATTTCACGAAGCCGAACGCGCCGGCCGCACGCCTGGCGTGCGCACGCTGGAATTGCAGAAGCTGCTGCGCTCGTTTCACCGCATCTGCGAAACCGTGGCGTATGCCCACAGCCGCGGGATCCTGCATCGCGACATCAAGCCCAGCAACATCATGATCGGTCCCTATGGTGAAACGCTGCTCGTGGACTGGGGCCTGGGAAAACTTTACCGGAGGCACGGCGCGAACGAGTCAAAGGAGTCCGAGCCGCCGCTCGTCGAAGAAACCGCCGAGCAAACCCTGCCGGGCCGAGCGCAAGGCACGCTGGAATATATGAGCCCCGAGCAGGCGTCCGGCTCGCAGGACCTCGGCCCCACCTCTGACATCTACAGCTTGGGCGCGACGCTATACAAATTGCTCACGGGCAAGCCGGCCTTCGTGCGGCGCGCCGACATTTATGAAAAAGTGAAGACCGGGATGTTCTTGCCGCCGCGGCAAGTGCAGCCCAACGTCTCGCCCGCGCTCGAAGCCATCTGTCTCAAGTCCATGCGCCTCGATCCGCGCGAGCGCTACGCGTCGGCCTCGGAGCTCGCTGAGGAAGTCGAACATTGGCTGGCCGACGAGCCCGTGCGCGCGTACCCAGAACCGAAAATGATGCGCGCGCGACGCTGGCTTCAGCGGCATCGCGCGCTGGTGGGAACTTCCGCCGCAGGTGTTGTGCTGGCGATCGTGGTGCTTGCGGTCATGAGCGGATTATTGGCTGGCGCGAATCGCAATTTGGCCAAGGCCAACCACGATCTGAACGATGCGTGGGAAGGGGAACATCAGGCTGTCGAATCCGCGCTGACCTCCCAGGATCAGGCCTACGCCGCCATGCTGCAAGCCGAGCGCGAGCGGCAACGCGCAGAAGAGAACGAACGCCTTGCGCACGAACGCGAAATCCAGGCGCACACGGACCAGGCCCGCGCGCTGATGGTCGCGGGAGATTTTCCCGCTGCGCGACGCGTGCTGCTGGAAGCCTGGCGCATGCAGGACGAACTGAAGAACGACAGCGCGGGCCAGCGCGTGAGCCTGCTGCGCGCTCTGGTTCAGGGTCCCCCGCCGCTGGTGACTTACCCGGCGCACGCCACGCGCGTCACGGCGCTTGCGGCGAACGTCCCGGGCCTGTGCTTTGCGTCGGGCGACGCTGCAGGTGAAATTCGTCTCGGCGATCTGTGCCTAGGCCGCGATCTCCGGCGCTGGAAAGCACACGGCGCTGGGAGCGTCAATGCGCTGCTCTTCACCAAGAATGGACAGGAACTCTGGTCGGCGGGCAGCGACTTTCATGTCCGCTGCTGGGACGTGAAGTCTGGCGAACTTTTGCGTGGTATCGACCTGTCGGACGCCGTGAACGCGTTCGCCCTTTCCTCGGACGAACAAAACCTGCTGGTGGCCTGCGGCAACGGCCGTGCGTATCTCTTCGACGCACACAGCGGAAAGCAAAAATTGGTGCTGGAAGGCCATGAAGGCTGGGTCTCGTGCTGCGCCTTCGCACCTGACGCGAGCTTCCTGGTCACCGGATCGATGGATGGAACGGTGCGGCGCTGGAATCCGCTTACAGGCAAGCAGGAAGCTATTTTACGCAAGGAGTCGTCGCCGATCCTGGGCGTAACGGTGAGCGATGATCAAAAATATGTTTTCAGCTGCGGTTCGAATGCCAGCATTCAGGCGCTCGATCCGCAAAAAGGCGGCGTGGAATACGCCTTCGATGCGCATCAGGGAGGTGTTAATTCGCTCGAGTTGGGTCCGGGCCAAATGTTGCTCTCCGCGGGCAACGACAAACGCGTGCGCGTTTGGCATATCGACGCACAGGGAGCCCGGGAATTGGGTCGCTTTGCAACGCTGCGCGCGGAAGCCCCACTTCGCGTGGTGCGTCTGGTTCAACTTCCGGGCCAGGGCGAAACCGGAACGTTGGCGCTCACCGCCGGCGCCGACGGTCTATGCCAACTCTGGGATTTGAAATCTCTGAACGGCGACGGTCCGCTCAGCAACAAGTGTGGCCCGGAAGACCCCGCATGGAATTGTACTTTCTCGCCGGACGGGCGTTTGCTCGCAACCGGTGGCAACGACACCGGCGTTTGCATCTGGGATTGTGCAACACGCCGGCAACTGGCCGCATATACCTACCCTTTACCCGTGACCGCGCTCGATTTTCGCCCGGACCTGGGTTTCTGTGTGACTGGTTCGAAGACGGGCGAAATCTGTGCGTGGGACACGCGCACGCAGCGCAAGCTCTGGTCCAAGCAGGCCCACGAACCCAAGGGCATACTGGCGCGCGCAGGCCTGCACGGTGTCACGAGTGTGCGCATTCTGCCTGACGGCCAGCACGCCTTGAGTGCCGGTGTCGATGGGCGCGTCCTGATTTGGAAGCTCGATCCGAAGCCAGACGACGCGCCTCTCATTGGCCAATTAGAGCCGCACAAAGTCGAACAGGATCAGCCCGATCCGATCTTTGATTTACGGTTATCGGATGACGGCCAGCGCGCACTTGCGGTGTCGCCTAACCTGCTGCGCGTGCATGAAATTGAGATGCGCAAAACACTGCTCAGCATTCCCATGACCAATGGAGCCATTCGTGCCATCTTTATGCCTGACGAAAAAAGCGTGTTGGTCTCTGCGCTGAGTACGTTAACGCTGGAGCGTTGGAATTTTGATGACAGCCGGCGCGCGGCCGAGTTGCACGGGCATGCGCAGGCGATCACGGGGTTGGCGTGGCTGCAGCCCGGCAGGCTGCTGGCAGCCGGCGACACGAGCGGCGAAGTGCGCTTTTGGGATATGGCCGTTGAAAAGTCGCTCGATGCGCTACCCTGCCAGGGTCCGGTCACGCAAGTCGCGGCTTCGCATGACGGCCGCTTTCTCGCTGCGACCACCAAAAAGGAAACCGCGCAGCTTTGGGATTTTGGCGGCCTGTCGGCGTACCGCGCGTTGCAAGAAAAATTCGTGCAGGCCCAGTCGAGGCTCGCACAGAATCCGCTCGATGCCGCTGCGCTCAAAACCTGCGCGGATTGGTACGCACAGCATCGCGTCTGGCGCTGGGCGCTCGATTTGTATCTGGCCGCGCAAAAGGCCGGAGCCGAAGTTAGCACGCTGGAACGCGCGCGTGCTTATTTCGGTTGCGGCCAGGGCGCGCAGGCCGCCTCGGAATTCAAGCAAGAGCTGGAACGCACACATGCCAACGACGGCCCGGATGCCAATGCCTATGCGCGCTATCTGCACCTGTGTCTTGAAGCCGCGGAAGCGCTGAAACCGCAATAACCTGCCACCTTTTTTTGAAATTCTGGCGCGGCAAATTAAAGTAATTTGCTGAACACTGTATATTTATCGCGGTTCGGAGAGCGCTTGGTTATGCAACGCTATATCGTTGACAGCCGCAAACTGGGCTATGCGGAATATTGGCGGCTTTCGAGCAGTTTTGGCGGCTTTGCAATTGCCGCGCTGTGTAAGCTATTTGGCAAACGTCTCGATTTTAAGAGTGTGATTCAGCGGCTTGATCATTTGATCCCGATTGATGCGGTAAAAGTCCAGGAACTCGCCCTGCAACCTTTGCAGGAAAACATTCAGGCCCTGAACGCCGCGGGAATGGAGCTGAAATTTTATTACACGATTCCGCCGGCCGGACAAACCGATGGCTGCGCCGCTGTGCTTTTAAGTCCGGATTGCAAGGTGCTCGCGCAGGTTCTGCATGTGTATTCCACGCGTCCGGGCATCTCGCGTTCGGAAACGGTGCTGGGGTGCACGAGCTGGAAAGTGGATGGCAACATCCTGGCTTCCACCAATCGGAAACAGAAATTTAACGTTTCGCCCGCTCTTGAAACCGCACGCTTTTTGAATGTCTCCCCTGGCGAGCTATACGAACGCCATCGCGCCAGGATTGAGAACACTCCGGTTCAGACCCTCGATGCCGCCAAATTGGACCGATTTGTCCTCGATCTTGCGCATCGCGAAATTGATTTTAATGTCGCTCGCGGCGTATATGTGCCCGCCCCAGATAATACGTAGTACGGTTATTTGGGCTGCGCCGGTTCCGGCGTGAACGCATGAATGCGCGTCGGCGTGACCGTATAGAATAGCCCCTCAATGTAGTACAAGTCGCCTGCACTTTCGTCGGGCTGCGGGTAGGGCATCAGTTTGATTGCAAGCGCGGGATTACCCGTCGCGCGAGGATGCAGGCTGATTCGATAAAAACCCTTGGTCGTCGAGACCCACACGGTGCCGTCGGCGATGGTACCGCGTCCGACAAGGTCGCCCGCACCATCAAAAGAGGCGCGCGCCTCCCGCTTACCAGTCGAGGCCTGCACGAAGATGACATCCAGCCCGCTAAAGACCACGCGTCCTTTGATCACACCGAGCAAGTAGAGCAGTTTTTCGTTGCGGTTGTCTTGCGGATATTCGAAGGTGCGGTCAAATTTCCAGATGCGGCGTCCGGTCGCCAGATCCAGTGCGAACGCAGTGCTCGAATCTTGTGGCGTACAGACCACCACATTGTCGTATACCAGCGGCGCGTTGGGCGCCCAGAAGCGCGAGCTGCGCCCGAGCTGTTGCCGTTCTTCGGCGCTGATTGTTTCATAGCTGCGAATCCAATGTACGCGTCCGGTAACCGCATCCACCGCGGCCGCCGCGCCAAGGTTCGTGACGGCATACACAGTGCCGCCCTGCACCGCAACGGGCAGGCCCAGCGCCGGTTGCACGTCGCCCGCGAAAACGCTTGGGGTTGCCGAACAAAGCAGCGTCTTCCAAAGCAGTTTGCCGGTCACTGCATTAATTCCCAGCAACCACGCTTCGCGCCGGCCTTCAATTTGCCGCACGCCCAACACATGCGCGCGGCCTTCAACAACTGTGGGCGCCGAACAGAAGAAAAAATTTTGCAGCCACGCCAGATCTTCTTTTGAATTGATCTGCGCGCGCGCATCCTTGCCCGGCTCGACGCTCCAGAGCAGCGCGCCGGATTCCACTCCGGAACCCTTTACGTCACGCCGTTCGCCCAGCGCGGCGATCCAATTTGGCTCGAGCTGCGAAGTAGTCTTGGTCTCGCCGGCCAGCCAGGAGTCGTCGCCTGGGGCGAGCGCGCCGCGCAGCGTGAACAGCGTCTGGCCTTCCAGTGTGCAAGTGAACGGCTGCCCGATTGGCGAATGCGCGAACTCGCCGGCGACGGGATTGAGGTTGTAGAGCCACTGAGGCTCCCGCGGATCGTGTTTCTCACGGTCGAAACACACCGTGAATTCCGGGCCACTCAAAAAAAGCCAGCGATCGCAGCCCGCCAGAACCGGTGCCAGGGGCGTGTATGCGCCATGCCGTGGCGTGCCGAAAAGCGTGGCCATGAGCAGGTTCCATTGTGGCTTTACGCCAGCGAGGGCCGCGGGCCGCAGCGCTTCGATCTGCTCGATCGCGATGCGCAGGTTGCGCTTGCTGTCGGGGTTTGAGTCCAGCGTATCTTCGAGCTTTTTGAGTTGTGCTTGCGCTGGCTCGAGGGCCGCCGGGCCTAGGGCGATCAATTTCTTTACCACTTCATCGCGCAAATTCTGATCATCGCTTTCAAGTTGTATGAATAATTCTTCGTATAGCTGGGCTTGTTGTTTGGCCAGATTTGGCGCGCCGCGCGCCTGAATCTGTGCCTCAAGGCGCTTGCGTAAAAGCTCCAGCGCGAGCACGCCTTCGCTTTCATCGATGTGCAAGTTGCCGTTGTTTGGATTCTCCAGCGCCTTCTCCAGCCGCGCGAGCGTCGCTGCGGCCGCAGTTGGCAGATTGGCCGCACGCTGCGCTTCAAATATCCCAGCTAGAAGTAAAACGTTTGCTGCTTCCCGAGACTGTTGCTTCGCGAGCGTTGCGCGAATGGATTCCAGTTCAATTGCCGCAAACTCAGCACCTGAACGATACACGCCTAGACCCCACGCTGTCGCTTCCTGACCAACGTCAGCGGCGTTGCGGTCAAGTACCAACGCATCCGGGAATTGCGTGACCAATTCATTGGCTTTGCGCAGCGCTTCGTCCCATGCGCCCGGGTCGCGCTCTAGTTTCGCACGCACCCCGCGAAGTTCTTTCAGGATCAGTTCCACTTCTGAAACAGTTGGCACCACAAATGGCGGTGTCTCTTGTTCGACCGCGTTCGCACGCGGTAGGAGCATCAGGCACATGGCAAGCAAGACGGTGCGCATTGAAATCCCCGGCAAGTCCGCCATGGCGGACTACTGGGATGTTACCTTAACCCATTTCGTCGGAGGGTGAATTCAGATTGCACGCGCACTTGTCGCGCGCCTCGTCAAAAGCCTATATCAAGGAAGGACCTTATGCTTTGAGCGGCGGCGTCTTGTACAGCGTCTTGCCGTGCACCTTAATTTCGACATCCACCAGATATTTTTGCAACGCTTTCAAATCTGGCACCAGGCCCAAGCCCGGCGAATCCGGAACGGAGATCGTGCCATCGGCGCGCCGTTCGATCCGGCCCGCGGTTAATTCCTGCGCCAGAGGTTTCGATTCGACGGGATACTCGCAGATTTCGTCGCGCTCAAAGCCCGCGTACGCCTGCAGTGAAGCACTCAGCGCAAGATGCGAGGTGAAGGTGTGATTGACGTAGGTCACACCGCGTTCGCGCGCGTATTCGGCGGCTTGGCGCGCCGCGCTGATCCCGCCGATGCGGCCGGCATCGATCTGCACGTAGCCCAGCCCGGCGTAGTCGATCATCTGCGCAGCCATGTGGAAATTGTGGCAGCCTTCGCCGCCCGCGAGTTTTACGCGGCCTGAAAGCGCGGAGAGTTTTTTGTACGCCGACAGTGCACCCGAAACGAAGGGCTCTTCCAACCAGGTCGCGTTGACCACGTTCAATGCTTCGAGAACCTGCGCCGCACGTTCAACGTTGTCTTCCCACACCGTGCCTGCATCGACCAGCAGGATGCCATCGGAGCCCAGGCCTTCGCGCGCCGCGTGAATCTGATCGCGGTCGAACTGCGCAGTCGATTTGCCGAAGGGACCCCAACCGAACTTTGCCGCGCGGTACTTCTCTTTGCGGATGCCTTGGGCTTTCGCCAGCGTTTCCTGCGGCGTCTCGCCGAAGAGCACCGAAGCGTAGGGAAGTTTGGGATACGCACGTTTGTCGCCGAGCAATTTGTAAACGGGCTCGCCGCGCGCGCGTCCGAGCAAATCCCACAGCGCCATATCGATACCGGAAAGCGCGTGGTCGGCTTGCAGTAAATCCAGGCTGTTGCGTCGCACGGCCGCATGAATGTTGGCGATGTCGCTGGGGCTTTCCAACTTCGCCCCGACGACCGATTCCTGAACCGGGCGGCACGCACTGTGCGATGGCGGGCAGACCAGTGCCGCGATGGTTGGCAGTGGCGCGGCTTCACACTCGCCCCAGCCGGTCTGGCCGCCTGCCTCGACGCGTACCAGCACCGCGTCCTGGCTGCCGTCGCCGACGTTCTCGATCACCGGCATCGAGAGGTAAAAAAATTCTACGCGTTCGATGCGCATGGTTGTTCCGTTTCTGCGCGCGCTAATACGTCGCGCGGCCGCCGGTCAGGTCGAAAGTGAAGCCCGTCGTAAAACTGCATTCATCGGAGACGATCCAAGTGCTCAGCGCGGCGGTTTCGTCCAGCGTCCCGAAGCGCTGCATCGGAATCTTGCTCGCCATGTATTTCACCTGCTCAGGCGTGCAGGCTTCCACCATCGCCGTCTGCACGACCGCCGGCGCCAGGCCGTTGACCGTGATCTTCGTATCGGCGAATTCCTTCGCGATGCCCTTCACCAAGCCGATCACGCCGGCTTTGCTCGCCGAATATCCGCACATGCCGGGATTGCCTTCCTTGCCCGCAATCGATGCAATCAAAAGCAGCCGCCCCGCGCCCGTTTTCGTCATTCGCGCCAGTGCGCCTTTTGCCGCGAGGAACGAACCATGCAGATTGACGCGGCAGACCGTCTCGAAATCCTTCGCGGAGTACTTGAGAATATTGGTCGATGTCGGCCCGACGATCCCCGCGCTGTGAATCAGGATGTCCACGCGGCCGAACTGCTTCTCGACCTTCGCGTAGCCCGCTTCGACGGATGCCTCGTCGCCTACGTCCACCTCGCAAACTTCTGCCCGCAGATCCGCCCGCTGAAATTCTTGCTGCGCACTTTCCAGCGCCTGCTTGTTGCGATCGAAAAGCGCCAGCATGCCGCCTTCCGAAGCGATGCGCTTGGCAATCGCAAAGCCCAAGCCCGCCGCGCCGCCGGTGACGACCGCCACTTTATTTTTGAAGCGTCCAGCGAACATGATCAGGCCTCACTTTTAAGGGCTTAGCGTTCCTGCCAGGGAATCGGAATCGAAACTACAGACACAACCTGCCCACATTCGACCTTTGCGCCCCAAGCTTGGCAAATCACGTAGCCTTCGTGCGGCGCAAGGATTTCCTGGGGCGTCGCATCGATGTGGTTGAAGTCATGCAGAAAGCCAATCTGCTGTTTCGGTTTTACCAGATCGCCGCATAGGACGGTGGGCTCGAAATGCCCCGAAAATTGAGCCGGCACGTAGCACGAAGCTTCCGAATTGTCGACGAGCAGCTGGTCTGCGCGCGCGTAATGGCGGTTTTCGGGAAGCGCTCCGGCGTACTGCTCATGGCGGATGGCTGCGCTGAGGATGCCCTGCCGCGCCATCGAAACGCCCTCGGTCAGCACCGCATTGCCCCAGCCAAACTCGCTGCCGATCGTAATTTTGCCCAGGCGCTCGGCCATGCTCGTCAGCAGGCCATGCGTTTTGTTCTGGTATACCATCGTGAAGCGCGTGCCGAACCCGCGCGCCGCGTGCTCCATGGCGCCGCGTTGCGCGCGGTCTTCCACATGGTGAAAGCTGGTAATTGGAGGAAAGCGGGAAACTTGTCCGCCTGAGTGAATGTCGAGCACCACATGCACGCGCGGGAACAGCGCACTGCTCACGAAATGCGCGAAACGGTAAGTGATGCTGCCGCGCGCGTCGCCGGGGAAAGCGCGATTCAGGTTCACGCCGTCGTCGGGTGTGTCGCGCTTGTCGGCGTTGAATGCCGGCACGTTCAGCGTCGGAACGAAAATCAAGCGTCCGCGTACGCGCTCCACATCGAGTTCATGTAGCAGGTGCTTGATCGCGACGGGACCTTCGTACTCGTTGCCGTGCGTCGCGCCGATGGCCAGTACGCCGCGGCCGTCGCGCGCTTCGCGGCCTACGCACACCGTCACGGGCACCAGATAGTCTCCCCACTTCGTCGGATGCTCGAAGCGCACGTAGTAGTCGCGACGGCCCGGCGTGTCGAAATCGAGCGCATCCGCGGAGACAATCTTGCGTTGAATGGCCATCGCCGTCCCCCGTTAATCTTTTAGCCGCATTCAGAATTTTGCAGACGCCATGTATCTTTAACTCTTTTAGATTACATCCTACAGGCGGGCAGATTCCTGCATTCCGCATACATATTTTTGCACCCCAAGCGCGGGGTTCGTCTTAATTGCTTTTGCGGGTCGCGAGGCGTCCCAAGAGTAGGCCTCTCCGCATAGGGCTGCGCAGGCGGATCAAAAAGATTGCATTAATATACAGATGATTGATTGACAAAGACGCATTTTGAGGTATTGTATATCTGTTATTTTGTGCCCGGTCTAAGGGTTTGAGTTTGTTGAATGCGGTCCGATTCTCCGCTGCATCCACCGCCTTAAAACACCTAATAAAACCCGTTATTATGCACGTAGGGCACAAAATTTCGGAATTTCTTCATAGGAGAGTTGACCTCAAGTTGAGGTCAATCGACCAAAATAAGGGGTCAATCGCGCTTTTAGGCTTGGGCGTCGATTTTATCCCCACCATTGCCGGACAAAGCCGCGCGGTACACTTTGTTCCGTCCCATAGACTGCGATGCTGTCTGGATCGGGCGCCTTAGAAATGCGAAGCAGAGTTCCGGTGGTAGGAGGCGCAGCAATGGCTACGGATTCAAAAATCGACGCGACACGCTCCCCAAAGCTTCGCTTTCACCGCGTTGACAGCGTCGGGAATTGTCCGATGGTTGGCCGGACCAACCCCTTGCAACCGGAATCGAGGTTCGCATGCATTCAACCGTGCCCAAGCCGTCCAAAGCTCCGCGTAACGTCGAACGCGCCGCACAAAAAGCGCTCGTTAAGAAATTCAGCGCGCGTTTCAAAACCGATATTGTGCGCGGCGTCACGTATGCGGCCAAAGTCTGGGATTTCAAAAAAGGGGGCGCCGCGGCCTTCACGAAATTCTGTACCGATCATTACCACACGCCGGGCAAGGAGCGTGACCGGCTCCTCGCGCGCCTTGACGATGTGACCAACCTGGTCGGTGGTTCCTTTAATGTGATCGCCAAACAGGCACGCCGCGGTATGGACATTGCCGACGTGCCGCTTACGCCCTCAGAAGAATTGCTCGGCGCCGCGTCTTTCGGGACGCACCTGCAGGAGGACTATCGCACCTTTAATCTCGCCGCGCTCGCGCAGCTCAACTTTGGCACCGACGATCTCACACCGCCGACCACGCGCGCGGGCTGGGCCATGCGCCGGCTTTCGGGGCTTGGCCGCACCGTGGTGCCTTCCGCGCTGCTTGCGGAATCCGCTCAGCGCGCCGCGGAAACTGACCGCTTCGTCACCGGCTTCAATCTGCATCTTGATAAGATCGAATACCTAGACGCAAGCGTGAAGTTCCCCAAGGACACAATCCGCATCTCGCATTGGGGCCTGCGCGATTACATGACCAGTCTGAACGGGCAACCCGACGCGTTGACGCGGCAGTACGCGATCCGCGACTTGATGCGGCGGGTCGTTGACGGCGAGATCCCCAAGGAAATCATCGACAATCCGAATGCGCGCTGGCGGCAGAAGGACGGCGTGGTCGTCGAAAATGGCCGCGCAAAAAAAGCCACGCCCATGGGGCCGTTGCGCTGGGAAAAGTTTCAGCGCGTCTATTCCGTGGAGCGCCGCATCGATCCGTACACGCGCTTCGGCAACATCATCGACAACAAGTTCAAGCTCGAACGCGAAATCCCCGAACCGACCATCGTCAAGATTCTCACTGATGCGCTCTCCGCGCCCGTCGCGGCCAAGGTCGCGCGCTTTATCGAAACGCGGTTGGGGCGGAGAATCGAAGCGCATGACATTTACTTCAAGAGTTTCCAGGCAGGCGCGAAGAAGGCGCCGCTGAAGTTCGACATCCGCAAGCGTTATCCGGATTCCGCCGCGCTCACCGCGGCGATCCCCGGCATTCTCGTGCGCCTGGGCTTTAAGCCCGAACGCGCGAAATGGATCGGTGCGCGGATTCGCGTCGACAATTCACGCAGCGCGGGCCACGCCTGGGGTCCCGGCACGTCCCATGACATCGCGCTCTTGCGCGTGCGCGTCGAAAAAGGTGGAATCAACGAAGAAGAATTCGGCACCTACATGCACGAACTCGGTCACTGCGTCGAGCAGGTGCTGACGGCCTATGAAATGGACTTCAAGTCCCTCTGGGGCGTGCCCAATACGTCCTTCACCGAAAGTTTCGCATTCACATTCCAGGACAAGGCTGACTTCATCCTTGGCCGCACCGCGAACGAAGATCCAGACGTGAAAATCCTACAACGCTTCTGGGAACTCTTCGAAATCTCCGGACCGGCGCTCACCGAAATCCGCTTCTTCCACTGGCTCTATAAAAATCCCAAGGCCACCCCGCTGGACATGCAACGCGCCATCCGGCGCATCGGCGACGAAGTCTGGGCCGAATTTCACGCGCGCATCTTCGGTCGCGAAGGCTTCGGCCTGATGTCGGTGTATTCCCACATGCTCTGGTGCTCTTTCTACCTCGCCGATTATCCCATGGGCTACGTGATCGCGTACCAGGTCCGCAAATTCCTGATGAAGAAGAATCTCGGCCAGGAAATGCAGCGCATGTGCGCGCTGGGCTGCATTTATCCGGAGCAATGGATGCGCGCGGCGGTCGGGCAGCCCATCGGTGTTAAACCATTGCTCGACGACGTCGAAGCCGCCTGCAAACGCCTCAAGCTGTAGTGCCAGATCGACGAGGCATGTAAGTCAGCGGGTAAAGGCCTTACGGCTGCGCTTTCTTCTCGGCCTCTTTGACTGCGTCCTGGGGGGTGTACTGCTTTGCGCGCATGAATTTGCTCGCCAGGTCGTACACACTTGGCCAGCGCCGCACCGCGCCGCCGGTGCTTTTGGCGTCCGCGGAATAAAACGCCCATTCCTCCGGGTCCGCCGTATCGAGCAACATCAGGATCACTTTGCCCTGGCCGCTTTTCGGATACGCACATAAGCCCGCTTGCCTTGATTTCTGCAGCGCGCCGCCATCCGAACCCGCTTCAATATCCGCAAACAGGTAGCCATCGACTGGAGTGGGAGACGCGCTCTTGTCGTAAGCCTGTGCCAGCTCGCCTTCGACATGCCGAGCGGCAATCAACTCGGCCATACTGCCATAGGCGCCGTCGTGCTCCATGCGGTGCACGCCTTGCGCGCTTTGGTAACGCTTCAATAGCGACGCAGCCTTCGTCTCCGCGGCCTGCCGTTCGGCTGCCTCGCGTTGAGCTCCGTTGCACCCGGCCACTAAAAGAAGCGCCACGGCAGCCAGTCTGATATTCATAAAACCCTCCCTCGCAGTGTGCCTATATTCCGGATTGCCCAATCTTCCTTTATACACGGTTTGGCGGTTGCCTCGGTTGCTTTTGCAATGTAACGTTATATAGTACTAAGTACAATTGTAGTCAAAGCCTGCCCCTCAAAGGAGCCGCGCATGCCTGCGCAACTTTCCGGCTTGCAAAACCAGGTCAGCGAATGGCCACTGGTCTCCGGTAAAGCCTACCGCGATCCATTCAACGAACTCGATGTACGAGTGCGCATCGACGGTCCCGGTGGCGCACTCACGCTGCCCGCATTCTGGCGCGGCGGCCTCGATTATGGTGTGCGCTTCACGCCGCGAGTGCCGGGGAAGTACACCTGGCAGGCCAGTTGCGATGACCCCAAGAACGATTCCTTCAAAGCGCAAGGCGGCACGCTCACCGTCGCCGCGCACGAACCATCGAACGCACTCCTGCGTCGCGGTCCGCTTAAAGTCAGTGCGAACCGCCGCCACCTGGAACACGCCGACGGCACGCCATTTTTCTGGCTCGGCGATACGTGGTGGTTCGGCGCGACGTCACGGCTGGCCTGGCCCGAAGGTTTCCAGAAGCTGACCGCCAACCGCGTCGCGCGCGGCTTCACGCTCGCGCAGATTGTGGTCGGTCTCTCTCCGGAAATTACCGCATTCGATCCGCGCGGCGCGAATGAAGGCGGTACGCCCTGGGTCGAAGGCCTCGCGCATCCCAATCCCGCATACATGGAAATGGCCGACCTGCGCATCCAGCATTTGGTGCGCAACGGCATCGTGCCCTGTATTGTCGCGACGTGGGGTTATTACGTCCTCGAAACCGGCTTGGAAAAAATGAAACGGCATTGGCGCGAGCTCGTCGCGCGCTACTCGTGTTATCCGGTCGTCTGGTGCCTCGCCGGCGAAGCCGTGATGCCCTTCTACAATTCCAACACCAAAGAGCAGGACGCGGTCGAACTCAAAAAGCAGTGGACCGAAGTCGCGAAATATCTTCGCGCCAACGATCCATTGCATCACCCCGTCACGATCCACCCAACGGTAAAGGGCCGCGAACAGCTTGAAGAGGCAGCGCTGATGGACCTGGAGATGCTCCAGACCGGCCACGGCGGCTACGCGGCCGTACCGAGCACCGTGAACAACGCCACCGAAAGTTACGCGAAGGAGCCGCGCATGCCGGCCCTCGTTGCGGAAGTCGACTACGAAGGCTTGATGGAACTCTGCCACGCCGAATTGCAGCGCTACATGTTCTTCGCCAGCATGCTTTCCGGCATGGCTGGGCACACCTACGGCGCCAACGGTATTTGGCAGATGAACTCTTCCGAAAAGCCCATGGGCAAGCTGCCACACGGCAAGGGGTACCCCGAACACACCTGGGAAGAAGCCGCCGAATGGCCCGGCGCGCGGCAGGTCGGTTACGCCAAGGCCTTGCTTGCGCGCTACCCGTGGTGGAAGTTTGAACCGCACCAGGACTGGATCGAGCCGCGCGCGTCCAAACAGGACTTTTTCAAGCCTTATTGCGCCGGCGTGCCTCGGGAAGTCCGCGTAATTTTCATCCCCATTTCCATGGATAATCCGTGGACCGCGGGCGCCTCGATTGAAATTCGCGCGCTAGAACCGGACGTAAAGTACCGCGCCTTCTTCTTCGATCCGCGCACCGGCGAAGAAATTCCCATCGGCCCCGTCCAGCCCGATGCCAGCGGCGTGTGGAAGACGCCCGACGCCGTGCGCCGCCAGGACTGGGTTGTGGTTCTTGAGCGGCACTAACGCGAAAATTTTGTAAAATACCCGCCATGCCAAGATACGACTGCATTGTGGCGGGCGTCGGCGGGATGGGCTCGGCCGCCGCCTATCATCTCGCGCGGCGCGGCCAGAAAGTCCTGGGCCTCGAGCGCTACAACATCCCCCACGATATGGGTTCGTCGCACGGCATCACGCGCATCATCCGGCTCGCGTACTACGAACACCCGTCCTACGTTCCGCTGCTGCGCCGCGCCTACGAACTTTGGCGCGAACTGCAAAGCGGCGCGCCGGAGCCGCTCCTTTATATTACCGGTTCCATCGATGCCGGCCCGCCGGACAGCCAGGTCTTCGCTGGCTCAAAGCAGTCTTGCGTCGAACACGCCTTGCCGCACGAAGTCCTCGACAGCGCGGAACTCACCCGCCGCTACCCCGGCTATCGGCTGCCCAAGGAACATCTGGCGCTCTTTCAGCCCGACGGTGGCTTTCTGGTCCCCGAACGCTGCATCGTTGCACATGTCAACGGCGCGCTGGAGCACGGCGCGGAAATTCATGGCCGCGAGCACCTCACTTCGTGGGAGCCGCTCGCCGACGGCGTGCGCGTGCGCACCAACCG
>Ga0265314_10000708_pt1 | contig 40357 bp, 24 predicted proteins | sample 4126metaG_FD_203106 | JGI IMG/M metagenome (GOLD analysis project Ga0265314, IMG submission 203106) | Rhizosphere microbial communities from Carex aquatilis grown in University of Washington, Seatle, WA, United States - 4-1-26 metaG | ecosystem: Host-associated > Plants > Roots > Rhizosphere >...
ATCAACCCCGCAATACCGGACGTACTGGAATTGAAACACGGTCAAATCACGCTGGTGCAATCCGGCCTCGACGCCGACACCGCGGCGTTGCGGGACGCCATTCACGCCAAGCTGCGCTACGTCGTCGGCAAGGACACCCCTGCCGCGACCGATCGCGATTGGTACTGCGCTACTGCGTTGGCGGTGCGGCACCGGGTCGTTGACATTTGGACGGCGACCCGACGTGCGACCCACAGCCAAAAGAAAAAGCGGGTTTATTACCTGTCGATCGAGTTCCTGATCGGGCGTCTGCTGTTCGACACACTGACCAACCTGCGGCTGGTCGATCCGGTGAGGCGCGCGCTGGCAGACATGGGCGTCGACCTCGACCGGCTCGCCTTGACCGAACCTGACGCCGCGCTCGGCAACGGCGGCCTGGGCCGTCTCGCCGCCTGCTTCATGGACAGCATGGCGGCGTTGCAAATTCCGGCCTATGGCTACGGCATCCGCTACGAGCACGGGCTGTTCGAACAGCGCATCCGCGATGGCTGGCAGCAAGAGTTGCCGGAAGATTGGCTGGCGCACGGCAATCCGTGGGAATTCTCCCGCGCCGAGTCCACGTGCTCGATCGGTTTCGGCGGCACCGTTGAATATATCGGCGGCGACGAAACCACGGCCCGCGCCATCTGGTATCCGGCCGAGCAGGTCATCGCGCTGCCTTACGACACGCCGATTGCCGGTTGGAACGGCCGCCACGTCAACGCCTTGCGGCTGTGGTCGGCGCGCGCCGCTGACCCGATCCAACTCTCGGCACTGAACCAGGGCGACGTCGTCGGCGCCACCGCGGCGCGCAGCCACGCCGAAGCCATATCGCGCGTTTTATATCCCAACGATTCCACCACGGCCGGCCAGGAGCTAAGGCTGCGGCAGGAATACTTCTTTACGTCGGCGTCGCTGCAAGACCTCATTCGCCGCCATCTCACCGAGTTCGATTCGCTGGACAATCTCGCCGACCACGCGGCCGTCCAGCTCAACGACACGCACCCGGCGGTCGCCGTCGCCGAATTGATGCGCTTGCTGGTGGACGTGCACACAATGTCTTGGGATCAAGCCTGGACGATCACGCGGGCGACGCTGAGCTACACCAATCACACCCTCCTGCCGGAAGCCCTGGAAAGCTGGCCGACCGGACTGTTCGGCCGCCTGCTGCCGCGCCATCTACAAATCATCTACCTGATCAACTGGCTGCACCTCGAAGAGGTTGGGCGGCGCGGCGAGGTTTCTCCTGAATTTTTGGCCGCGGTGTCGCTGGTCGATGAAGGCCGCGAAAAACGTGTGCGCATGGCGCACCTCGCCTTTATCGGCAGCCATTGCGTCAACGGCGTATCGGCGCTGCACACGGATTTGCTGCGCAAAAATCTTTTCCATGACTTGGCCGCATCGTCGCCGACACGCGTGGTCAACAAGACCAACGGCGTGACGTTCCGGCGTTGGCTTTACGAAGCCAACCGCCCGCTCACCGCGCTGCTCGTCGAAACGCTCGGTGAGCGCATGCTCGGCGATCCGGACTTGCTGACGGGGCTTGAGCGCGCCGCCACCGATCCCGGTTTCGCCGGGCGCTATCGCAGCGCACGGCACGGCAATAAAGTGCGGCTCGCAGACATGTTGCGCAGCACCACGGGCGTCGAAATCGATCCCCAGGCGCTGTTCGACGTCCACATCAAGCGCATCCATGAGTACAAACGCCAACTGCTCAATATCCTGGAGACCATCGCGCTCTATCAACAGATCAAGGCCCGGCCGGATGCCATCCACGTGCCGCGGGTCAAGATATTCGCCGGCAAAGCGGCGGCGAGCTACGAGCGCGCCAAGCTGATCGTGAAACTCGTCAACGACGTCGCCGCCGTCGTCAACGACGATCCTGTCATTGCCGGCCGGCTGAAAATCGTATTCGCACCGAATTACAGCGCCAGCCTCGCCGAACTGATCGTTCCGGCCGCCGACGTGTCCGAGCAGATTTCCACCGCCGGCATGGAAGCGTCCGGCACCGGCAACATGAAACTCGCGCTCAACGGCGCGATCACCATCGGCACATTAGATGGCGCCAATATCGAGATCGGCGAGCACGTCGGCATGGACAACGTGGTGATCTTCGGCCTGACGGCCGACGAGATCACCGAAAGGCAGCGGGAACGCTTCACCGGCGCTGAAGCCGCTAGCCGTTCGCCGCGTTTGCAACGTGCCTTGGACGCGCTGGCGTCCGATGAATTCTCGCCGAAAACGCCTGGGCTCTTCGCGCCTATCGTCGATGCCGTGCTCGACTACGACCGCTTCATGGTCGCGGCTGATTTCGACGCTTATTGGGATGCCCAGCGCGCGCTCGACCGGCTTTGGCAATCCCCCGCCGATTGGTGGCGCGTGAGCATTCTCAACACGGCACGGATGAGCTGGTTCTCCTCGGACCGCGCCATCCGCGAATATGCCGGCGATATCTGGCATGTTCCCGTCGCCGATCACTTGGCGTAGCTGGTCATTTGGCGTAATTGCGGCCCGCCGACGTGAAGGCCTGCGCCACGCGTTGCAGCGCGCCGTCATGCTCCAAATTTTCGATCGCGACCGGCAACTTCCGCCGCCAGTTCGGGTGCTGATCGACGGTCCCGGGAATGTTGACCTGGTCGGTGACACCGAGCACGTCGTCAAGGGCGATGCCGACCAAGAGCGCCGGTGTCGCGGCGAGAAACGCCGCCACCGCCGCTATATCTTCGGGTGCATACTCTGGTGCACGCTCTTGCAGCGCCTCGCGTAATTGCTGCTGCGCCCAGGCCCGCGACTCGTCGGTTTCGCCTGGGTCGAGGCCAATGCCGCGCTTTATCCGAAGGTCGTGGCTCGCCAGCCAGCCGCGGTGCGCCGGTAGATCGTGCGTATTGAACGTCGCGAGCGCGCCGGCCGGATAACTTTCCGGCGGCCGAAACCGGCCTTCATGGTCGCGCTCGAACAGCATCACGCGATAGCTGCACAGGCCCCAACGCGTCAGCGTCTCGCGAAAACCTTCTGGCACCGTGCCGAGATCTTCGCCGATCACCATGCAACGGGCACGCCGGCTTTCCTCGGCAATGACACGCAGCAGATGGTCGAAGGGGTAACGGACATAAGCGCCATCGCTGGGCTTTGCGCCGTGGGGAATCATGTAGATGCGCTTGAGGCCCAGCACGTGGTCGATGCGGATGGCGCCGGCATGCCGCATAGCAGCGCGCATCAACTGGCGCATTGCCGCAAAGTCGTTGCGCGCGACTGTGACCGGATTGATCGGAGCCAGCCCCCAGTCTTGCCCACCTGGATTGAACTCGTCCGGCGGCGCGCCGATAGAGACGTCTGCGAGCACGGTGCCCTGCTGGCTCCAGGCATCCGCGCCATGCGGATCGATGCCGACGGCAAGATCGATATAAAGTCCGATCGGCATGCCAAGCCGACGCGCCGTTTCCTGACACGCGCCTAATTGCCGGTCGGCAATCCATTGCAGGAATTCGTGGAATTCGCAGGCGGCGAGATTCTCGCGCCGGAAGGCGCGAAGATCGTCGAGACTGGGCGAGCGCCAGCGTTGCGGCCATTGCGGCCAAGGCTTTGGGGCGAGTTGCTGGCGCAGGGTTTCGAAACAGGAAAAGCGCAGCAGTGCCTCGCCGTGTTCGTCGCGGAAAGCCGCGAAATCCGCGTGGCGCTCCGGAGCGGCGGCGCGCTCGAAGCGTTTGTAAGCCGCCACGAAACCGGCACGTTTGACTCGTCCGACGCCTGCGTAATCGACCAGTTCCGTCGCCCGCAAGGCGGCAATATCCCTCTCAATCCCGACCTCGGCCAATCCGGGAAATTCGGGGACGGCCTCAAGGTCAATATAGAGTGGATTAAGAAACAGACGGCTGTTGGGTCCGTAAGGACTGGCCTGCTCGGGCCTGTCGATGAACAAGGCATGCAGCGGATTGAGGCCGATCGCGGCGGCTCCGTAGGATGCGGCCAACACGACAAGCCGGTTGAGGTCGGTGAAGTCGCCGTGCCCCCAGTTGCGAGCCGAGCGGGCCGCATACAATTGGACGGCCAAACCCCAGAGCCGGTGCCCGTTACCCTCGAATGCCTTCACCGGCTCGCCGATCAAAGGGGTTTCGGCCGGTTGGCCGTGCCGGGATATCGCGGCGATCAGGCGCTCGAGCGTCTGCGGCGGCGTCTCGTGCCACCCGCCGAAAACGTCATGATAGCCCGGTTCAATGCCCCAAACTGCGGCCGTCGTCTCTAGATCGCCCATATAGCCCCTTTTAACGTGTAAATCGGCGTGCGGGGCCGGTATGCGCCGGGAACTTTCGGCATTTCAGCCGGTTCTCCTTGGTGTCCAAACCAGACTTGCGAAAAGTAATGAAGCAATCCGGAGCGCAGAAAACCGGCGGGCGTGGGGCTCATTCGTCCCTCGACGAGGTTCTGCAAGTTTCGCCCGCCGATCCGACGGGGCCGCGGTTCAGAATTGAAGACATATTTCCTCGTGTCGATGGCGGTCGGTACCCCGTTAAACGCATTGCCGGTGAATCCGTTGATGTCTGGGCGGATATATTTCGCGACGGTCATGACGTCATTGCCGCCGCCGTGCTGTGGCGCGCCGAAAGCGACAGCGACTGGCGCCGCGAGCCGATGACGCACCACAGCAACGACCGCTGGCAGGGCGTTTTCACCCCGCCGCGGCCGGGATCCTACCTCTATCAGATCGAAGCCTGGACGGATCACTTTGCAACCTGGCGCAAGGAGTTCAAGCTCAAACTTGACGCCGGCCAGAACGTCGCGCTCGAGCTGCGCGACGGCTTTGAGCTGCTGAACGAGTTAGCCGTCGGCGAAAACGCCCTGAAGTTGTTTGCCGCCGCCGCTGACGATTTCGCGGCCACCGGCAGCGCGGCCGGTTTGCTCGACGACGCTCTGGCAACCGCCATGCTCAGCGCGCAACGTCCCGACCTAAGCCGCAGTCATGCCCTGCCGCTCACCGTCGATCGCGAGCGCGCCCGCTCCGGCGCCTGGTACGAAATGGTGCCGCGCAGTCAGGGACGCGTACCGGGCCAGCACGGCACCTTCGACGATTGCATCGCGCGCGTGCCGGAGATCGCGGCCCTCGGCTTCGACGTTCTTTACCTGACACCGATCCATCCCATCGGTCACACCAACCGCAAAGGCCGCAATAATGCGACCACGGCGCAAGCTGGCGATCCCGGCAGCTTCTACGCGGTCGGCAACGAACACGGCGGCCATGACGCCGTTCATCCGGAATTGGGCACGCTGGCCGATTTCGAGCGTCTGGTCGGCGCGTGCCGGGCGCACAAGATGGAAGTCGCGATCGATTTCGCGGTGCAATGCTCGCCCGACCATCCGTGGCTCAAGCAGCATCCCGAATGGTTTCGCACGCGGCCTGACGGGTCGATCCGTTACGCTGAAAATCCGCCGAAGAAATACGAGGACATCGTCAACCCGGATTTCGCCTGCGCCGACCGCATCTCCCTGTGGGTCGCCTTGCGCGACATTATTATTTTCTGGGTCGACCGCGGCGTGCGCATATTTCGTGTCGATAATCCGCACACCAAACCGCTGCCCTTCTGGGAGTGGCTCATCCGCGAAGTCCGCGCGCAACATCCCGATACGATCTTTCTCGCCGAGGCTTTCACGCGGCCCAAAGTGATGAAGGCGCTGGCCAAGATCGGCTTCACGCAGTCGTATTCTTATTTCACCTGGCGGACCGGCAAAGAAGAAATCCAAGCCTATCTCAGCGAGCTCACGCGCTATCCCGAGCGCGACTATTACCGGGCGAATTTTTTCGTCACTACGCCGGACATTCTGCCGATCCAGTTGCAGAGCGGTGAGCCCTGGTTGTTCAAGGCTCGCGCTGCGCTCGCGGCAACGCTGTCGTCGAACTACGGCATCTATAACGGCTACGAGCTGCTCGAACACGAACCCTTGCCGGGCCGTGAGGAATATCTCAATTCGGAAAAATACGAAATCAGGGTCCGCGACTGGAACAAGCCGGGCAATATCAAAGATTATCTCAAGCGCATCAACACGATCCGGCGCGCCAATCCCGCACTCCTGCAAACCGCCAATTTGCGCTTTCTTCAAGTGGACGACGGCAACGTCACCGGCTTCCTGAAGGAATCCGTCGACGGCAGCAATGCCGTCGCGGCGGTCATTGCCTTGAGCAACGCGCCCCACCAGTTCTGGCTGCATTTTGGCGGTGAACTGATCGGCCCGTCCGGCGCCCAGCGTCCGGTCCGCTCCATCGAAAACCTGCGGACCGGCGAACGCCACATGCTCGAGTGGAACGGCGTTCGGCTGCGCATCGATCCCTCGAACGACCCCGCCCTCCTATTCCGCTGTTACGCGTAAGGCTTTTTGGAATGAACGTCCGCCCCGAAATCGCCGTTGCCCCATCCATGGCCGAAGACGACCTGTGGTTTAAAGACGCCGTCATCTATCAACTGCACGTCAAAGCCTTCAACGACAGCAATGGCGACGGCGTCGGCGACTTCAACGGCTTGACCGAGCGTCTCGATTATCTCCGCGATCTCGGCGTCACGGCGCTGTGGCTGCTGCCGTTCTATCCGAGCCCGGGCCGCGACGATGGCTACGACATCTCCGATTACGGTGACATCAACTCGACCTTCGGCACTCTGAAGGACTTCCGCCGCTTCATGCAGGAAGCAAAGCGGCGCGGCTTGCGGGTCATTACCGAACTCGTGGTCAACCACACCTCCGACCAGCACGACTGGTTCAAGCGCGCCAAGCGCAGCCCCAAAGGCTCAAGCGCGCGCGATTGGTACGTCTGGAGCGACACCGACAAGAAATACCAGGGCACGCGCATTATTTTCACGGATACTGAAAAGTCGAACTGGACCTGGGACGCCGAAGCCGGCGCCTATTACTGGCACCGCTTCTTCTCGCACCAGCCCGACCTGAACTTCGACAATCCGCGCGTGGTACGCTCCGTCGTGCAGGTCATGAAGCGATGGCTCGACTTCGGTGTCGACGGTTTCCGTCTCGACGCGGTGCCGTATCTCTGCGAGCGCGAGGGCACCAATAACGAGAACCTGCCAGAGACCCACGCCATTCTCAAAACGCTACGCGCCGAGCTTGACGCCTATGCGCCGGGCAAGGTGCTGCTCGCCGAGGCCAATCAGTGGCCCGAGGACGTGCAGCAATATTTCGGCAACGGCGACGAATGCCACATGGCCTATCACTTCCCGCTGATGCCGCGCATCTACATGGCGATCGCGCAGGAAGACCGCTTTCCGATCGCCGACATCATGCGGCAGACACCGGAAATTCCCGCCAACTGCCAGTGGGCGATGTTCCTGCGCAACCATGACGAACTGACGCTCGAAATGGTGACCGACTCGGAGCGCGACTATCTGTGGTCGACTTACGCCGCCAATCCGCGCGCGCGCATCAATCTCGGCATCCGCCGGCGGCTCGCGCCCCTCATGGACAACGACCGGCGCAAGATCGAGCTGATGAACTCGATTCTGATGTCGATGCCGGGCACGCCAATCATCTATTACGGCGACGAAATCGGCATGGGCGACAACATCTACCTCGGCGACCGCAACGGCGTGCGCACGCCGATGCAGTGGACGCCCGACCGCAATGGCGGCTTTTCCCGGACGGACCCGGCGCAGCTTTACCTGCCTTGCATCATGGACCCGGTCTACGGCTATTCCGCCGTCAACGTCGAGGCGCAAACGCGCTCGATGTCGTCGATGCTGAACTGGATGAAACGCCTGATCGGCGTGCGCAAATCGCACAAGGTGTTCGGCCGCGGCACGCTCGCCTTCATCCGGCCGAACAATCGCGCCGTGCTGGCTTATGTCAGGCAGCTCGGCGGCGACGCCATCCTGTGCGTCGCGAACCTGTCGCGCTCGGCGCAGGCGGTCGAACTCGACATGAGCCCGTGGAAGGGCCGCATTCCGCAGGAAATGCTGGGCCGCACGCGCTTCCCCCGCATTGGCGAACTGCCTTACCTCGTCACGCTGCCGCCCTATGGCTTCTTCTGGTTCCAACTGCTGCCGGAAACCGAACCGGTGCCGGAGCCTGTGCATCAGCGCGAATTGACCACCCTGGTGATCGGCCCGGACGGCAACACCATGCTGGCCGGCTGGACACGCCGAACCTTCGAAACCGACGTGCTGCCGGCTTTTCTGCCCGACCGCCGCTGGTTCGGCGACAAGGGCCACCGGCGGATATCCGCAACGGTGTCGGCCAACATCGCTATCGAAAACGGACCGGATCGTTTCGTTTTCACTGTCGTCGATGTGGCCGGTAGCGAGGGCCCAAGCCGCTATTTCATGCCTCTCACCGTGCGCTGGCTGCGCCATAACACAATCGACCGCGGACCCGCTTCCGTGCTGGCCGCGGTGCGGCGCGGCGCCCGCGAGGGTACGCTGCTCGACGCCGCGGGCGAGATCGAATTCATCGTCACTCTTCTGGCCAAAATCCGCGCCGGCGATACGGCAGGGACCGCAGCTCACAAACTCGTCTTCCGCCCGACTTCGGCGATGGCAGCGATCCCGGCGGACGAAATCAAGAAAGTTCACCTCGTCGACCGCGAGCAATCGAACAGCAGCGTCATTGTCGACGACAAATACGTCATCAAGATTTTGCGCCGCATTGCGCCCGGCATTCACCCGGAACTTGAGGTCGGACGTTTCCTGACGGACGTCGCGCATTTCAAGAACGCGCCAGCGCTGCTTGGCTCCGTCGAATTGGCGGAAGAAGACGGCCGCAGCAGCGCGCTTGTCGTCGTCCACGCCTTTGTCGAAAATCAAGGCGACGCCTGGACCGTGACCGGAGCCACGCTCGATCGCTTGGTGGACGAACAGCGGTTGTTGCCGAACGAAGCGGTCGCTGAAACATCCGAGATTTCCAGTCTGCTGCAATGGATGCGCCAGATTGGCAAACGCACGGCCGAACTCCATCTCGCCTTTGCGACGCCGACGGACGACGAGGCCTTCGCCGCCGAGCCGATCACGGCCGACGACACGGCACACTGGACCGACACATTGCTGACGCGGGCGCAGACCGTGTTCGGCCTCGTCGAAAACAACATGAAGAAGTTGCCGGAAGCGGCCGCCGCGATGGCCAATCGCCTGCTGAAGCATCGCCAGGCCATCGTCGCCCATATGGAAGCGGTACGAGGGTCGGCCTGCGGCGGCCTCAAGACGCGCCATCACGGCGATTTCCACCTCGGCCAGGTCCTGTTGGCCAAGGACGACGCCTATATCCTCGACTTCGAAGGCGAGCCGCGGCGGAGCCTCGCCGACCGCCGCCGCAAGGCGCCGCCGGCGCGCGATGTCGCGGGCTTCATCCGCTCGATCGACTACGCGATCAGCGCGGCCATGGACCGCGAGCCCAATCTCAGTCCGGAGGATCGCGCAGCGCTGGCGACGCAAATTCGCGTCTGGGGTGACCGTCTCACGGCCGCTTATTGGGACAGCTATCAAGCCGCGCTCAGCGGTTCGCCGCTGTGGCCAACGGACGAAGGTGAGGTGCGGCACCTGCTCGATCTGTTCCTGCTAGAGAAGGCCTTTTACGAAATCGAATACGAAATCACCAACCGGCCGTCCTGGGTTCCTATCCCGCTCGAGGCGACGCTTCGCATCCTCGAACAGCGTGGAGTCATTGCGCCATGAATAAACAATCCGCCTCGGTCGAAATGGACGCCGCCGACCGTCCGCAAATCTTGTCGGACTTCGACCTGTATTTGCTCGGCGAAGGCAATCATCTCAAGCTTTACGACAAGCTGGGCGCGCATCTTATGGAAGTGGAAGGCGTCGCCGGCGTCGCCTTCGTGGTTTGGGCGCCGAATGCGCAGCGCGTCAGCGTCGTTGGCGACTTCAACGCCTGGGACGGCCGTCGCCATGTCATGCGGGTGCGCGGCAACGGCTACTGGGAGTTATTCGTGCCGGGCGCGCGCGCCGGCGACAAATACAAATATGAAATCACGGGCCGCGACGGCAACATGCTGCCGCTCAAATCCGATCCGGTGGCGTTCGGCGCCGAAATGCGGCCCTCGACAGCTTCGGTCGTGGTCGATGCGGCGGCGCTGTCTAAGCCCACTCCCAGCCGCGCGGGCATCAATGCTCTCGATCGGCCGATGTCGATCTACGAGGTCCATCTCGGCTCGTGGCGCCGCAAAGGCGATCACGGCGAGTTCTGGCTGAACTACCGCGAGATCGCCGAACAGCTTCCGGCCTATTGCGCCGACATGGGCTTTACCCATGTCGAACTGCTGCCGGTGTCGGAGCATCCGTTCGACGGCTCCTGGGGCTACCAGCCGACGGGGTTGTTCGCACCGACCAGCCGCTTCGGCTCGCCGGCGGAATTCGCGCTTCTGATAGATGCCTTCCACAAGGCCGGTATCGGCGTGCTGCTCGATTGGGTGCCCGGCCATTTCCCCGACGATCCGCACGGCCTCGCCAAATTCGACGGCACGGGACTCTACGAACACGCCGATCCCCGCCAAGGCCGCCACATGGACTGGGGGACGCTGATTTACAATTACGGGCGCGTCGAGGTGACCAACTTCCTCATCGCCAACGCACTGTTTTGGGTCGATCGTTACGGCGTCGACGGGCTGCGCGTCGATGCCGTGGCCTCGATGCTCTACCTTGACTACAGCCGTCCGGCCGGCGGCTGGGTGCCGAACAAGCATGGCGGCCGCGAAAACATCGAGGCCGTCGATTTTCTGCGCCGCGCCAATACGCAATTGTTCGGCCAATTCCCCAATGCGACCACTGCGGCGGAAGAATCCACCGCCTGGCCGCAAGTGTCACGTCCGGTTGACTGGGGCGGCTTGGGCTTTGGCTACAAATGGAACATGGGGTGGATGCACGACACCCTCGACTACATCGAGAAAGACCCGATCTACCGCAAGCACGAGCACGGCAAGATCCTGTTCGGCCTGCACTATGCGTTCTCGGAAAACTTCATTCTGCCGCTTTCCCACGACGAAGTCGTCCACGGCAAACGATCGATCTTCGGCCGCATGCCAGGCGACCGTTGGCAGAAGTTCGCGAACCTGCGCGCCTATTACGGCTTCATGTTCGGTCATCCCGGCAAGAAGTTGATGTTCATGGGGAGCGAGTTCGGCCAGGACATCGAGTGGAACCACGACATCGGCCTGCCGTGGCACCTGCTCGGCAAGCCGGACCACGCCGGCATCCAACATCTGGTTCGCGACCTCAACAAACTTTACCGCGATACGCCCGCCCTTCATGCCATGGACTGCGATCCGGCGGGCTTCGAATGGCTCGTCACCGACGACGCCGCCAACTCGACCTTCGCCTGGCTACGCAAAGGCAAGAAGGCCACGGATCGATGCGTTTGCGTCGTTAATTTCACCCCGCAAGTCATTCACGATTATCGCATGCGCGTGCCGTTCGCCGGGCAATGGCGCGAAGTGCTCAATACCGATGCGGCATTATATGGCGGCAGCAATGTTGGGAACGCTGGAGCCGTATCGACCGTTGTGACACGCAACAGCCCGGAGCTCCACATTGTTCTCCCACCCCTTGCTGCCGTCTTTTTCGTTCCTGAGGTCTAACGGCCAGATCTCGGCAGGTTCACCGCATCCGCTCGGCGCGACGTGGGACGGACGCGGGACGAACTTCGCCCTGTTCTCGGCCAATGCGACCAAGGTGGAACTGTGCCTGTTCGACCGCGAGGGCAAACGCGAAACCGAACGAATCGTGCTGCCGGAGCGTACCGAAGACGTCTGGCACGGATATTTCTCGCACGTATCGCCGGGCCAGCTTTACGGCTATCGCGTCTACGGCCCTTACGAGCCGGCCCAAGGCCATCGCTTCAATCCCAACAAGCTGCTGATCGATCCGTACAGCAAGCAACTCGGCGGCGCCTTTTCCTGGAACGATGCGCATTTCGGCTATCGCGCCGGCAGCAAACAGGAAGACCTGTCGTTCGACCGCCGCGACAACGCCCGCCACATGTACAAATCCGTCGTCATCGATCCCGCGCACACTTTATCGCGCGAGCGCCGTCCGCAGACGCCGTGGGAAGACACCATCATCTACGAGGCCCACGTCAAAGGTCTGACCCAGACGCGCAACGACGTTCCCGAGGATGCGCGCGGCACCTATCGTGGCCTGTCCGCACCCGGCACCATCGCGCACTTGCGCAAGCTCGGAGTCACGGCGATCGAACTGCTGCCGGTCCATGCCTTTATGGACGATCGCTATCTGCTCGACCGTGGCCTGAAGAATTATTGGGGCTACAACACGCTGAGCTTCTTTACGCCTGAAGCGCGTTACGCGCATGGCGATGAGATCAATGCGTTTCGGTCCACCGTGGCGAGGCTCCATGACGCCGGTATCGAGGTCATTCTCGACGTCGTCTACAACCATACCTGCGAGGGCAACCAGAACGGCCCGACGCTATGCTACCGCGGCGTCGACAACGCCTCGTATTACTGGCTGATGCCGGACAACCCCCGCTACTACGACGACTTCACCGGTACCGGCAATTCGCTGAAGCTGGAGCATCCGCGTGTCCTGCAGATGGTGATGGACTCGCTGCGCATGTGGGTCGAGACCTATCACGTTGACGGCTTCCGCTTCGATCTCGCCTCGACGCTGGCACGACGGCCGGCTTTCGACCGCAACGCGCCGTTCCTCACCGCGGTCCGGCAGGACCCCGTGCTGGCAGGCGTCAAGATGATCGCCGAGCCCTGGGATGTAGGCATGGGCGGCTATCAGGTCGGCGGTTTTCCCCCCGGCTGGTCGGAATGGAACGATCAGTATCGTAAAACGCTCCGTCAGTTCTGGCGCGGCGAAGGCCAGCTGATCGGTGACCTCGCCCGCCGTATGACCGGCTCCTCCGAGCAGTTTCAGCACGACGGCCGCAGTCCGCACGCCAGCATCAACCACGTCACCGTCCATGACGGCTTTACCTTGGCCGACCTCGTCAGTTACGAAAACAAGCATAACGAAGCCAATGGCGAAGACGGCCGCGATGGCTCCGACGATAATGTAAGTCTCAACTGCGGCGTCGAAGGCGATACGGACAATCCGGATATCATTGCCTGCCGCCGCCGCATTCGCGCCAATCAGCTTGCCAGCCTGTTCCTCGCGCAAGGTGTGCCATTGATGCTGGCCGGCGATGAAGTGGCCAACAGCCAGGGCGGCAACAACAACACTTATTGCCAGGACGATCAGATCGGTTGGGTCGATTGGTCGAAGCTCGGCACCGAGGACGACCTTACCGCGCTGGTCGGCGAACTGACGGCCTTGCGCCGCCGCTTCCCGCAGATTCAGCCGCACCGCTGGGTCGAGGGTAAAAAGTCCGACGGTTCGTACGACGTCAAATGGCTGACACCGGCCGGCGCCGAGATGGGTGAGCAGGACTGGAATTTCCCCGAGGGCCGATTCCTTTCTTACGTCCTGGCTGCGGCACAAGAAGGCGGCCAGCCGATTTTCGTGGTGCTGAACGGCGCCGACGACGACGTCGAGCTCACGTTTCCGGAATGGCCCAATGTCGGCCGCTGGCAAAACGTGCTCGACACATCGATTGGCAAGGCGGATTACGAGCCCGTCGCCGTCGGCGGGCACTGGACGTCCCGGTCGAAATCCGTGCTCGCCTTCGCGGGTGAGCCGTGAGCACGCGGTTCGGCCCGTTCATATCCGACGCAGGCGTCACCTTCCGGCTCTGGGCGCCGGGGGCACGGACCGTCAGTCTCGTACTCGGCGGTGACGCCATCCGGATGCCCCGACACGACGGCTGGTTCGAACTGCACGTCGCCGAAGCCCGCGCCGGCACGCGCTACAAATTCCGCCTCGACGAAGAGTTGGACATCGCCGACCCGGGATCGCATTTCCAGCCCGAAGACGTGAACGGGCCGAGCGAAGTCATCGACGAAAATTACGACTGGAAGGGCAAGGACTGGAAAGGCCGGCCCTGGCATGAGGCGGTGTTTCTCGAAACCCATGTCGGCACCTTCACGACGCAAGGCACTTATCGCGCGATGATCGACAGGCTGGATCACCTTGTCGACACCGGCATCACCGCGCTGGAGCTGATGCCGGTGGCCGATTTTTCCGGCCGCTGGAACTGGGGCTATGACGGCGTACTGCTGTACGCGCCCGATTCCATCTATGGCCGGCCCGAAGACCTGAAGACGCTGATCGACGCCGCGCACCAGCGCGGTCTGATGGTGTTTCTCGATGTGGTGTACAATCACTTCGGCCCGGAAGGTAATTACCTCGGCCGTCTCGCGCCCGAATTCTTTTCGTCCGAACAGACGCCCTGGGGCGGCGCGATTAATTTCGAGGCGCCGGAAGTGCGCGCTTTTGTCATTGAGAACGCGCTGCATTGGCTGGGCGACTACCGCTTCGACGGGCTGCGGCTGGACGCCGTCCACGCCATCGTCACGCCGGGCGAGATCAGCATTCTCCATGACATCAGCGTGGCGGTCGGCCGGCTTGCCGCCGACACCGGCCGATTGATTCATCTCGTCTTGGAAAACGACGACAACCTCGCGGCCCTCCTCGCGCCGGAACAGAACCCTCCCGACGGTCGCTACCGCGCGCAGTGGAACGACGATTATCACCACGCCTGGCACGTTTTTCTGACCGGCGAGGAAGCCGGCTATTATCGCGACTATAGCGATGCCGACAAGCATATCGCCCGCACGCTCGGCGAAGGCTTCGCCTATCAGGGCGAACCGTCGCCGCACCGCGAGGGCCGCAACCGTGGCCAACCGAGCACCGGCCTGCACCGCGCCGCCTTCGTGAATTTTCTCCAGAACCACGACCAGATCGGCAACCGCCCGCTCGGCGAGCGGCTTTCCGTGCTGGTAACGCCGGAGAAAATCGAGGCCGCCATGGCCGTCCTGTTGCTGCAGCCGTCGCCGCCCATGCTCTTCATGGGCGAAGAATGGGGAGCGGCCGAGCCCTTTCCGTTTTTTTGCGACTTTAAAGGTGAATTGGCCGACGCCGTGCGCAACGGACGCAAGCGGGAATTCGCCGATGCTTACGCAAAGCACGGCGGCGAGATTCCCGACCCCTTGCTGAAATCGACCCGCGATCTCGCGGTGCTCGACTGGGAGGCGTTGAACAGCCCGGAGCATGCCGACAAGCTCGCCGCCACGCGAGCGCTGCTGGCCGCCCGCAAACAGTTCATCGCCCCACTGCTTCCCGCCATGACCGGGGCCGGCGACGTCACGTTCGAAGCCGGCCTGCTCGTCGCGCGGTGGCCGGCAGCGGATAAGGTTCTGATGATTCTGGCGAACCTCTCCGACGCACCCGTGACTCAGCCACCCGGCTCGGCTTGGGGCAACCCGATTTGGGGCGGCGAACCACCGGAAGAACTGCCGCCGTGGTCTGTCTACGCCTCGATCGGAGGCTGACCATGCCGCCCGCCATTCCGACCGCGACCTATCGCGTGCAGTTGACGAAGGATTTCACCTTCGACGACGCCGCGGCGATCATTCCTTATCTCAAGGCGCTCGGCATTTCGCATCTCTATGCCTCGCCGTTCCTGAAAGCCCGGCCTGGCAGCACGCACGGCTACGACATCGTCGATCACGACCAGCTCAATCCCGAACTCGGCGGCGAGGAAGGCTTCGCGCGCCTGAGCGAGGCGCTCAAGCAAAACGATCTCGGCCTCATCCTCGACTTCGTGCCGAACCACATGGGTGTCGGGCATTCGGACAATGCGTGGTGGCTCGACGTCTTGGAGTGGGGCCAGAAATCTCCTTTCGCCGGAGCCTTCGACATCGACTGGGAGGGACTGCCTTATCGGCGTAATCCCGGCGTGCTGCTGCCGATTCTCGGACGGCCTTACGGCGACGCGCTGCAAAGCGGCGAGATCGAGTTGAAATACGACGCGGCGACCGGCAGCTTCGCGGCCTGGTATTTCGACCACAAACTGCCGATCAATCCGCAGCGCTATGCCGAAATGCTGCGCGTTATCGTCACAGCGGCCGGCGCCAGCGATGAACTGCCGGGCCAGCGTCTGATCGCGTTGGCGCACGAATATCGCGATCCCGGTGCGCCGTCTTACCGCGACGCCAGTGGCCTCAAATCGCGCGTCGCCACCATCACTGGGGCCGCTGAGGTGATCGAGCGCGGCCTTGCCGCCTATCGCAGTGACAGCGAGGCCGGCCGCGCCGCGCTGCACCGGCTACTCGAGCGGCAGAATTACCGGCTGGCTTACTGGCGCATCGCCTTTTCGGCGGTGAACTACCGGCGCTTTTTCGACATCAGCGATCTCGCCGGGCTGCGTGTGGAAGACCCCAAGACGTTCCGCGGCATTCACCCGTTGGTCGCCCGCTTGATCAAAAGCGATCAATTGCAAGGTCTCCGGCTCGACCACATCGACGGCCTGCGCGATCCGGCGCAATACACGCGCCGCCTGAAGCAAATGATCGGCAAGCTGCGCAACGAGGCGGGTCTCGGCGGCCCGTTCTACATCCTGGTCGAGAAGATTCTCGGCGAAGGCGAGAAAATGCCGCAGCTGCCCGGCGTGCACGGCACGACCGGCTATGAGTGGCTCAACGTTCTGTCCCGCGTGCTGGTCGACGGCGGCGGCCTCGGCGTGTTGGAGGGGACTTGGCGGAACTTCACCGGCGCGCGCGACGAATTTTCCGCCATGCTGGACGAAGCCAAGCGCGCCGTCATTGACACCATGCTGGCGAGCGAATTCACGGTGCTGACGCGCGCTTTGGCGCGCATTGCCGCCGGCCATTTCAGCACGCGTGACATCACCATCGACCGCTTGCGCGCCGCCTTGCAGGTCTATGTCCTCGAATTTCCGGTGTACCGAACTTACGTCACCGCGGCCGGCGCTTCGGCCGACGACCGCGAACGGATCGAGGCCACCATTGCGCGGGCACGCGCCCGATGGCGCGGCCCCGATCCGGAAATTTTCGATTTTTTGCGCGACGCGCTGACCATCGACCTCACGAGCAATGCCGGCTACAGCGCGACGCGGGTGCGTAATTTCGCCCTCAAACTCCAGCAATTCACCGGCCCGCTGATGGCCAAGGCGCTGGAGGATACGACCTTCTACCGCCATCACCGCCTGCTGGCGCTCAACGAAGTCGGCGGCGATCCGGAGGCGCCGGCGCTGTCGCTGGAAGATTTTCACGCGCTCGAGCGCCAGCGCGCCGAAGCCGCGCCCTTCGGCCTGACGGCGACGTCAACGCATGACACCAAGCGCGGCGAAGATGCCCGCGCGCGAATTCTGGCGCTGTCCGAAATGCCGGACGACTGGACAGCGGCGGTCGAGGGTTGGCGCGCGCAGAACGCGGGCCTCATCGAGGGACGGCGTCCTTCGTCGGCGCATCTATACATGTTGTATCAGGCGCTGATCGGCGCCTGGCCGGAATCGGTCGATGACGATTTCGTCAAACGCATGCAGGCCTATGCCTTGAAGGCGGCGCGCGAAGGCAAGCGCGAAACGAGTTGGACCAACCCGGACGAGGCTTACGAGAAGGCGTTGCAGGACTACGTCGCAAGGCTGTTGCACCGGAGCAACAGCCAATTCCTGACATCGTTCGGCGTCTTCGCCGCGCGCACCGCGCTGATCGGCGCGCTCAACGGGCTCGCGCAACTGGCGCTGAAAGCGCTGCTGCCCGGCGTGCCCGATTTCTACCAGGGCACGGAGAACTGGGACTTTTCGCTGGTCGACCCCGACAACCGCCGCCCGGTCGATTTCAAAGCGCGCCGCCAAGAACTCGCGGATGGCGAAAAAGACTGGGTGGCGCTGGCCGCGAATTGGCAAAACGGGCGCATTAAATTCGCGCTGACGCGGCAATTGCTGCAACTGCGGCAGACATTCGGCGATCTGTTCAAGAACGGCGGCTACGAGCCGCTATGGGCCGACGGCAAGGACGCCGACCGCGTCATCGCCTTCGCCCGCACAAGCAAGCGTCAGCGCATCGTCGTCGCGGCCGGCCGTCACTTCGGCGCACTCACCGAGAGCGGCCGGCGCTGGCTGCCCGCGATCGATGCCACATTGCCCGGCATGAGCCAGGCAAACTACGAAGTCGTGCTCGGCGACCGGACCGAGACGGCCGCTGCTGGACCTGATTTCGCGGTCGATTTCGGTGCGCTGCCGGTCAAGGTCTGGCGGCGCGTCTAGAGCTTTTGCTTTGACGCGTTTTCTTCACGCGAAGCGGTACCCACTTCGCTCGAAAACGCTATGTCACTCACCCTTGATGTCGAATTCCTTGACGAACTTGGTGTAGTCCGCCGTCTGCGTGGCAATGAACGTGCCGAACTTCTCGCCGCACGACACCTTGGGATAGAGACCCACGACATTGAGCTTGGCTTTGACGGCCGGCACTTCGATGGCGGCGGTGAAGTACTTCTCGAACTGGGCCAGCACGTCCTTCGGCGTGCCGATCGGCGCGACGAAGCCGAACCAGACGCTGGCTTCGATATCCTTGAAGCCTTGCTCTTCCAGCGTCGGAATATCCGGCAACGGATCGACGCGCTTTTGCGCCGGCACGCCGATGGCGCGCAATCCCTTGGCGTCGATCTGCGCCTTCAGGTCCGAATAGTTGGCGATCACGGCATTGACGTGGCCGCCGAGCACGGCGTTGACCACCGGCGGCGTGCCCGGGAACGGCACGTAGATGAGATCGATGCCGGCGGCGCGCTTGAGCAATTCGCCGGCGATGTGAACCGTGGAAGCAGGTCCGGTGCTGCCGTAGGACAGCGTGCCGGGCTTGGCTTTCGCCGCGGTGATGAATTCCGCCAAGGTCTTGTATTCGGAGTTGCCGGCGACCGCGATCACCGAGGGCGTGTCGGCGAGATAGCAGATCGGATCGAAGCTTTTGACCGGATGATAGTGGTCGGTCGGATGCAGCACCGCGCCGAGGATGAAGGGGTTCTCGACCAGAAGAATGGTCAGGCCGTCGGGCGTCGCGCGGGCGGCGACATCCGAGCCGATGATCGAACCGGCGCCCGGGCGATTTTCGACCACGAAGCTGGGGCCGCCGCTTTCGGTGACCTGTTGCGCCAGGACGCGGGTGATGACGTCGCCGGCGCCGCCGGCCGGATACGGCACGATGACGCGTACCGATTTACCTACAAGGCTCTGCGCCTGCGCGGCGGGGCTGGTGAGCGTCAGAACCGCACCAAGCGCAGCCCCGGTCAAAATCTTCGCAATCCGCATTTTTCGTTTCCTCAATTCTTGAGTTTTTCTTCGGTAAGCTTGAAATGAATTCCGCGCCGCCGCAACCACCCGTTCAAGTTGCCTTGGCCTGAAGCGCCTTGGCGTCCTGGATGGCCTGCCACACTTTATAGGGCGTTGCCGGCATGCGGATGTCCTGCACGCCATAACGGCTCAGCGCATCGACGATGCCACCGATGATGACGGCGGGCGCCGCCGTGGTGCCGCCCTCGCCGCCGGCCTTGATGCCGAGCGGATTGGTCGGTGACAGCACCTCGGCGATTTCGCAGGTAAATGACGGCAACTGATTGGAGCGCGGCATGCCGTAATCCATCAGCGAGCCGCACAGCGGCTGGCCGGAATCGGCGTCGACCACGCATTGCTCCCACAGCGCCTGACCGATGCCCTGGGCGATGGCGCCGTGGGTCTGGCCGTGGACGATCAGCGGATTGATGCAGCGGCCGACATCGTCGACTGAAGCGTAGCGCGTCAGCTTTAAGCCGCCGGTGTCAGGGTCGACCTCGATTTCGCAGATGGCGCAGCCGTTCGGAAACACCGGATCGTGCATTTCATTGTCGGTGACGACGGCAAGACCCGCCTTCAGATCGTCAGGCAGATCGTGCTTGGTGAGTTCTTGGGCCAATTCGATGAAATCGAAGGTGCGATTGTTGCCGCGGGTGGAGAACCGGCCGTCGTTGAAATCGATCAGGTCAGGCTGCACGCCGAGAACGATGGCGGCGAGGCGCTTGCCCTTGGCGATCATCTGCACCGCGGCGATAGAGAACACGGTCGCGGCATGACGCATGGAGCGGCCCGAATGCGTGCCGCCGCCGGCCTTCACCACGTCGGTGTCGCCCATGATGATGCGCACGCTCTCGCTCGGCACGCACAGCAGATCGGCGACGACCTGGGCGAAGCTGGTCTGGTGGCCCTGGCCCGCCGGCTGCGTGCCGATGATGACGTCGACAAAACCGTCGGGACGCACGGTGATGCGCGCCTGCTCTTTCGGCGCGCCGATGGAGGATTCGACATAGTTGGCAAGCCCGCGGCCGAGCAACTTGCCGCGCTTGGCGGCCTCGCGCTTGCGCGCGGCGAAGCCGTCCCAATCGGCAATGCGCATGGCGATATCCATGGAGTCTTCATATCGGCCGCTGTCGTAGAGCATGCCGACGGCGTTGCGGTAGGGCATGGCTTTCGGCTTGACGAGATTGCGCCGGCGCAAGGAAATGCGGTCGATGCCGAGCTTGGTGGCGGCGATATCGATCAGGCGCTCGACGGCAAAGGTCATCTCCGGACGGCCCGAGCTGCGATAGGCCTGGGTCGGCACCGTGTTGGTGTAGACCGACATGGCGCGCAAGGTCGCGACCGGAATGGCGTAGCTTCCGGTGATCAGGCCGGCGCCCTTGCTCAAAGGCGACAGCGACACGCAGCGCGCGCCGGCGTTGCTGATGTTGGTTGCGCGCAGGCCTAAGAATTTGCCTTTGGCGTCGAGCGCCAGTTCGAATTTCGCCACCAGGTCGCGGCCCTGGTAATCGCTGAGGAAGCACTCCGAGCGCGTCGAGGTGCATTTGACCGGGCGCTTGAGCTTGCCCGCGGCCCACAGGATCAATCCATATTCGACATAGACGCGATTGCGGGTGCCGAAATTGCCGCCGACGTCGAGCGTCATGACGCGTAGCAAGTCCGCATCGATATTGAGCACGTCGGCGAGCTCGCGGCGCTGGCGCACGGCGCCGCCGCCGCCGGCATGGAGCGTGAAGTGGCCAGTGGCCTTGTCGTAATTGGCGACGCAGGCGCGCGGCTCCATCGGCACGCCGGTAACGCGGTCGATGTGAAACTCCATCGCCACGGTGTGCGCGGCCGCGGCGAAGGCGGCATCGGTGCCGGCCTTGTCGCCGAAATGCGTGTCGACCAGGATATTATTGGGCAACTCGTCCCACACCGCCGGCGCGCCGGGCTTCATGGCGTCCTCGGATTGGCAGACGAAGGGCAATTCCTCGTAGTCGACCTGCAACGCCTCGGCGGCGTCCATCGCCTGGGCGCGGGTTTCCGCCACCACCATCGCCACCGGCTCGCCGACGTGGCGCGCCTTGTCGGCCGGCAGCAACATATGCGGTCCCTGGAAAATGACGCTGCCGCCGGGGCCGGTCAGCTTCATGTCGTCGCGTGTTTTCGGCAGCGGATCGTGCTGGATCGGTTTCAGGCCGTCGGCAACGCAATCGGCGCCCGTGTAGACGCCGAGTACGCCGGGCATCGACGCCACCGAGCTCTTGTCGATGCCGACGATGCGTGCATGCGGATGCGGCGAGCGCACCATCGCCGCGTAGGCCTGGCCCGGATAATTGAAGTCGTCGCTGAACTGGCCCTTGCCGGTGATCAGCCGCGCGTCTTCGGTGCGCGGCATCGGCTGGCCGATGAAACGGAAATTAGATTCGGGAAACGTCATTGCGGTCGTCTCGTCTTGGCTGTCACGGGCGCGCGGCGCCGGGTCACTTGATGTTCCTCTCGGAGGCCGGCATCGATTTGATGACTTCCGCCCAGCGTTCGGTCTCGGCCTTGATGAAGTCGCGGAATTCGTCCGGGCTGCCGCCGCGCGCGTCGAGGCCCTGAAGGTGCAGTTGCTTCAGGACGTCGGCATCCTTCAACGCTTCGTTGCTCGCCTTCGACACCTTGTCGATGACCGCCGCCGGCGTGCCGGCTGGCGCCAGCAGGCCGAACCAGAGGCCGGTGTTGTAGCCGGGCAAACCGGATTCCGCGACCGTCGGCAGATCCGGCGCGACGCTGGCGCGTTTCGCCTCGGTCGACGCCAGCGCCTTGACCGTGCCCTGCCCGATCAGCCCGACGACCGTGGTCGACGGCGCGAACATCACCTGGATGCGGCCGGCGATGAGATCGGTCACCGTCTGCGCGCTGCCGGGATAGAGCACGCCGGTCATCTTGATGCCGGCCATCTGCTCGAACAACTGCGTCGCCATGTGCGGGCCGCTGCCGACGCCGGAGGCGCCGTAGAGCAACTCGTCGGGCTTGGCCTTGGCCATCGCGATCAATTCCTGGATATTCTTGACCGGCAGCGCCGGCGTGACGACGACGATGTTGGGGATCGAGCCGATCAGCACGATGGGCGCCAGGTCGGTCTGGAAATTGGCGCCCTTGTTGGGCAGCAGCGTTGTGTTGATCGTCGCCGCGATGGTGGCGAGCAGCAGCGTGTAGCCGTCCTTCGAGGCGCGCGCGACGTAATCGGTCGCGATCATGCTGCTGGCGCCGGGGCGGTTCTCGACGATCACGGTCTGGCCGAGGAGTTGCCCGAGCTTGTTACCGACGATGCGCGCGGTGACGTCGCCGCTGGAGCCCGCGGCAAAGCCGACGATCAGCCGGATGGGCCGGACCGGGTAATTGTCGTCGGCCCGCGATAGCGCCGGCATCAACGCGAAGGCGAGCCCGAGAACCAGCACCCATTTCCTGCAAAGCGGCATTTTCACTCCCGGCGCCCGCCGGCGCTTGTCGATTTTGCGGTCATAGCGCCCAAAACCGGCCGCCCTGTCCAGCGGTCTTTGGATATTTCACCGATGCAAAATCGGCACCCCGCCCGCCTTGGTTTGTGGAACAGGCTGGTTTAGAGGACTTGACGGCTCCCGTCAGTGCAGTGCCGAGAGGCAAGTCCATGAATTCAACCGCCCAAGACGCGCCATCCGACTTGCAGGAACACCTGGCCCGCTTGACCGCGCGGGGACTGGTCACGCGTATCGATCGGCCGATCAACAAGGATACGGAGCTGCATCCCTTGGCCCGCTGGCAGTTCCAGGGCGGCTTGCGCGACGAGGAGCGCCGGGCATTTCTTTTTACGAACGTCACCGGCGTGGGTGGCGAGCGCTACGATATTCCCGTCCTGGTGGGTGGTCTTGCCGCCTCGCCGGAAATCTACGCGACCGGCCTGGGCGTTGCGGTCGAGGACATCGGCCGCGTCTGGGTCAAGGCCATGGCCGAGCCGATCGCGCCGGTGCCGGTCGACAGCGCGCCGTGCCAAGAAGTCGTCATGACGGGCGCGGACCTGCAGAAGACCGGCCTCGCCAGCCTGCCGGTGCCGATCTCGACGCCAGGCTTCGACTCCGCGCCTTATCTGACCGCGACCCTGTGCGTCACAAAAGACCCCGACAGCAACATCCAGAACATGGGTACCTACCGGGCCGCCCTGAAGGCGAACGATCGCCTCGGCGTGCGCATGGCGTCGCGCCTGAGCGGCGCCGGCGGTTATTTGCACTGGGAAAAATACAAGAAGCTCAAGCAACAGATGCCCTGCGCCATCGTCATCGGCTGCGCGCCGGCGGTGCTGTTCACCGGCCCGCAAAAGCTGCCGATCGACGTCGACGAGATGGCGGTCGCCGGCGGCCTGATGGGCAAGCCGGTGCGCACCGTGCGGTGCAAGACCGTCGACCTGACCGTGCCGGCGGACGCGGAGATCGTCATCGAAGGCTTGATCGATACCGATCTGTTGGAGCCGGAAGGTCCGTTCGGCGAAAGCCACGGCCACGTCGCGCTGGAAGACTTCAACATGTCGATGCACGTCACCGCCATCACGCGCAAGAAAAAGCCGGTCTTCGTCTCCATCATCAGCCAGGTGACGCCGAGCGAATCCTCGGTGATGAAGCGCGTCGCCTACGAGCCGATGTTCCTCGAACATCTCCGCCACGCGCTCGGCATCCGCGGCGTCAAGCGCGTCGTCATGCACGAGCCTTTGTCCAATCTGCGCAAGATCATCTTCGTGCAGTTCGAGCGTGGCACGCCGCGCACCGAAATCTGGCGCGGCATGCAGGGCGCGGCAACGCTGCAGGCGCAATGCGGCAAACTCGTCATCGCCGTGTCCGAGGACATCGCGCCGGAAAACGCCGACGCGGTATTTTGGTCGCTCGCCTACCGCTCCAATTTCATGGAAGACATGTTGATGGTGCCCTATCGCTCCAGCGGTCACGGTCCAAAATCCGGCCGCGCCGCGATGGAAGGCACGCTGCTGATCGACGCCACGCTCAAGAGCGACATGCCGCCTTTGGCCTTGCCGGCGGAGGAATACATGACCAAGGCCAAGGCCATTTGGGAAGAACTCGGCCTGCCGCGCATCGTGCCGCAGTCACCATGGCACGGCTACCAGTTGGGCGACTGGGACGAAGAGTACACGGTGTTTGCCAACGACGCCGTGACCGGCGACTGGCGCAAGAGCGGCGAGAACACGTTCAGCCGGCGGCGTGGCAATTTGAAACCGGAGACGCCGGTGCATTCGGTCAGTCCCAAAAAGCCGTAAGGCCGCCGCGTTACAGGAGCACCGATGCACCCGCCGAAGGCCTTCACCCTCTCCGCGCATGGCGCAACGATGCCGGCCATCGGCTACGGCACCATGCTGCTGCCGGAGCGGCCGGCCGAACTGGTCGCGCACGCGATCCGCTGCGGCTATCGCGCCATCGACACCGCGCGCAAATACGGCACCGAAGAGCGCGTCGGCGAAGGCATCCGCGCCAGCGGCATCGCGCGCGGCGAGTTGTTCGTGACGACCAAGGTGACCGAAGACAACGCCCGCGAAGCCGACTTCCTGCGCTCGGTCGAGACCAGCCTGACGGCGCTTCAGCTCGATTACGTCGATCTTCTGCTGGTGCATTGGCCGCAACACAAGGTGCCGTTTACCGAAACGCTCGGTGCGTTGGCCAAGGCCAAGCGCGGCGGCCTGACGCGACATATTGGTGTATCCAACTTCACCCTTGCCATGCTCGACGAGGCCGTGCGGGTCTGCCCCGAGCCGCTGGTCACCAACCAGATCGAGTATCACGCCTATCTGCCGCAGGACCGCATGATCGCGGCGCTCAAAAAGCACGGCATGATTCTCACCGCCTACTGCCCGGTCGCGCGCGGCGAATTGCTCGGCGATCCGGTGATCGTCCGGATCGCGAAAGCACACGGCAAAACGCCCGCGCAAATCGCGCTACGCTGGCTGATCCAGCAGCCGATGGTCGCGGCAGTGCCGCGTGCGCTGGAAGAGGCGCATATCGAGCAGAACCTCGACATCTTCGACTTTTCACTGAGTGAAACCGAGATGCGCGACATATCGGCATTACGCAGCCGCAAGCGCCGCATCGCCGATCCGCCGGAACGCGCGCCGAAGTGGGACGATGAGGACGTGATTTCCGCCGCTTAGGATTAATCGTCCGTCCCGCCGCACAAGCGTGTTGCGGACCGGTCCGCCTCGCCCCTACCATGCGTTTAAACCCGCGAGCCTCATACGCGGGAGCGCCTGGAAACGCCGAGGACCGCCATGGACTACCGTGAGAAGAGCGAAATCCGCGATGGCATGCGGATCGATTGGGATATGCCGATCGCGATGGACGACGGGCTGGTGTTGCGATGCGACATCTATCGTCCCATCGCCGACGGCCAATATCCGGTCATCATGACCTATGGGCCTTACGGCAAGTGGCTGTCGTTTCAGGACCTCTACAAGGACCAATGGGTCCGCATGTGTGCCGACCAGCCCGACGTGCCGGCCAACTCGACCAACAAATATCAGTGCTGGGAAGTCGTCGATCCGGAGAAATGGGTGCCGGACGATTACGTCGTCATCCGAGTCGACAGCCGCGGCGCCGGCCGCTCGCCCGGCGTCATCGACATCTGGTCGTTGCGCGAGGCGCAAGATCTGGCGCTGTGCGTCGAATGGGCCGGCGTTCAGCCTTGGTCGAACGGCAAGGTCGGACTCAACGGCATTTCCTATTACGCCGAGAACCAATGGCAGGCGGCGGCTTTGCAGCCCAAACACCTCGCCGCCATCTGCACCTGGGAAGGCGCCGCCGATTTCTACCGCGACATGGCGCACCACGGCGGCATCTTCAACCGCGGCTTCGTCGAAGGCTGGTCGAAGGCGCAAGTCTATACGCTGCAGAACGGTCGCGGCACGCGCGGCTTCAAAAGCGGCATGACCGGCGACTGGGTATCGGGGCCGGAAACCTTGTCCGAAGAAGAGCTCGGCAAGAACCGCCGCAATTTTTACGAAGACTGCCTGTCGCGCAAACTCGACACCGACGAGTTCTGGCAGTCGCGCATGCCGGACTGGGACAAGGTCACGGTGCCGCTGCTGTCGACGGCCAATTGGGGCGGCCAGGGTTTGCATCCGCGCGGCAATTTCGAGGGCTTCGTGCGCTCGGCGTCGGATAACAAATGGCTCGAGGTGCACGGCATCGAGCACTGGACGCATTTCTATACGAATTACGGCGTCGATCTGCAGAAGCGGTTCTTTGCCAAATTCCTCAAAGGTGACGGCAGCGGCTGGGCCAAGCAGCCGAAGGTGCAACTGCAAATCCGTCATCCGGGCGAGAAATTCGTCGAGCGCCATGAGAACGAGTGGCCGTTGGCGCGCACGCAGTGGACCAAGTTCTATATCGATCCGGCCGGCATGGGCTTGTCGGCGAATACGCCGAAAACGGCCGGCGCGGTAACCTACGGTGGCTACAGCGACGGCGTTACTTTCTTGACAGAGCCGCTCGACCACGACGTCGAGATCACCGGACCGATCGCCGCCAAGCTTTGGGTTTCGTCGGCGACGGAAGACGCCGACTTGTTCCTGGTGGTGCGCGTCTTCACGCCCGACCTCAAGGAAGTCACCTTCCAGGGCGCGCTCGACGCCCATACGCCGATCGCGCAAGGCTGGTTGCGCTGCTCGCATCGCAAGCTCGATCCGAAGTTGACCCTGCCTTACCGGCCCTATCACACGCACGACGAAGAGCAGAAGCTCAAGCCGGGCGAAATCTACGAAGTCGATGTCGAGGTCTGGCCGACCTGCATCGCCGTGCCGAAGGGCTACCGGCTTGCGCTGTCGGTGCGCGGCACCGATTACGTCTATCCGGGCGAACCGGGCGCCGGCGTCGAGACGCTCGGCAAAGTGTGGACCGGCGTCGGACCCTTCACGCACGACGATCCGCGCGACCGGCCGCCTGCCGTGTTCGGCGGCGACGTTACGCTGCACGCCGGACCCGGCCGCGAGGCCTACGTGCTGCTGCCCGTCATCCCTGCCAAGTCATCGGAGCGCGACCATGAGCTATCGTGAAGTCAGCGAAGTCCGCGATGGCATGCAAATCGATTGGGACATGCCGATCACCATGGACGACGGCCTGGTGCTGCGCTGCGACGTGTTCCGGCCGGTGAAGAAGGGACGCTACCCGGTGCTGCTGAGCCACGGGCCTTACGGCAAGTGGCTGCATTTCGAGGACGGCTACAAGACCGCCTGGAAGCGCATGGAAGAAAAGCACCCCGACGTCATGGGCGGTTCGACCAATAAATATCAGAGCTGGGAAATCTGCGATCCCGAGAAATGGGTGCCGGACGGTTACGTCTGCGTGCGCGTCGATTCGCGCGGCTGCGGCCGTTCGCCGGGTTATGTCGAGCCGTGGTCGCCGCGCGAGACCAAGGATTTTCACGATTGCATCGAGTGGGCCGGCGTGCAGCCTTGGTCGAACGGCAAGGTCGGCTTGAGCGGCATCTCCTATTACGCCGTCAACCAATGGCAAGTGGCGAGCTTGCAGCCCAAGCACCTCGCCGCCATCTGCGTCTGGGAGGGCTTCGCCGATTTCTACCGCGAGCTGAGCCACAACGGCGGCATTTACAACACCTTCGCGCAGAACTGGTTCGACATGCAGGTGAAGTCCGTGCAGTACGGCCTCGGCACCAACGGCCATCGCAGCCGCATGAACGGCGACTGGGTATCCGGGCCGGAGACGCTGCTGCCGGAGCAGATGGGTGCCAACCGCTACGACATGGGCAAGACCTTATTCGCGCACGCGCTCGACGACGACTACTACAAGGCGATGGCGCCGGACTGGTCGAAGGTCAAAGTGCCGCTGCTGTCGGCCGCGAACTGGGGCGGCCAGCCGTTGCATCCGCGCGGCAACTTCGAGGGGTTTTTCCGCGCCGCATCGAAACAGAAATGGCTCGAGGTTCACGGCATCGAGCACTGGACGCATTATTACACCGATTATGGCGTCAACTTGCAGCGCCGGTTCTTCGACTATTTCCTCAAGGGCAAGAAGAACGGTTGGGACAAGCAGCCCAAGGTGCAGCTCAACATTCGGCACCCCGGCGAGCGCTTCGTCATCCGCCACGAGAGCGCCTGGCCGTTGCCGTCGACGCAGTGGACCAAGTTTCATCTGGCTGCCGATGGGCAAAAGCTCGTCACCGAGGCGCCGAAGGGCGAGGCCAAGGTGGCGTTCGACGCCACAGGCGACGGTGTCACCTTTCTCACCGCGCCGATGCAGGAAGAGACCGAGATCACCGGGCCGGTCGCCGCCAAGCTGCATGTATCGTCGTCGACCGCGGACGCCGACCTGTTCCTGGTGCTGCGGGTATTCTCGCCGGACATGAAGGAAGTCGTGTTCCAGGGCGCTCTAGATCCGCATACCGCGATCGGCCAAGGCTGGCTGCGCGCCTCGCACCGCAAGCTCGACAAGAAGCTGACGCTGCCGTTTAGGCCCTATCACACGCACGACGAAAAGCAGCCGCTCCGGCCGGGCGAGGTCTACGAGCTCGACATCGAGATCATCCCGACGTGCATCGTGGTGCCGAAGGGCTATCGCATCGCCTTGAGCGTGCGCGGCAAGGATTACGTCTATCCGGGCGGCTCCGGCGGCAAATTGTCCAACATGAAGAACGAGTTCACTGGAAACGGGCCGTTCCTGCACGACGATCCGCGCGACCGGCCGATGACGACTTATGGCGGGGTGACCATGCTCCACCTCGCCGGCGGCCGGGACAACTTCTTGCTGCTGCCGATCATCCCGGCGCAGGCGGCGGCCAAAACCGTGAAGACCAAATCCAAAAAGCCGGCGACGAAAAAGAAGCGGCGGTAGTTATTTGGTCTGGCGCACGTTGACGCCGCGGCCCATGGCGATGCAATCCTCGTCGGTCTTGAAGCCAGCGGCGCGGATACCGTAGGCCGCCAGGTCCTCGTCGCGGTCTTCGGTGTCGCCGGTGACGCCGACCGCGCCCAGGACATCGCCATTGTCAGCGCGGATCAGCATGCCGCCACCTTCCGGGAAAATCTTGTTGTCGGTGGCGCCGAACAAATAGTTCATGAAAGCCGGTTTTTCCTCGTTGCGGATGCGCACGAGCTTCGACGAGCGGCCGAGGGCCAACGACGCATAGGCTTTGCCGAAGGCCATTTCGAACCGCACCATCGACGAGCCGTCCTCCTTCTGAAACGCCTTCACTACGCAGCCCGGTTCGACCACGACGACGCTCAGCGGGCGGCAATTCAACTCCGCGCCGCGCTTGATGATGGCTGCGATGATGAAATTGGCTTTTTCGAGCGAAATCATGACGAACTTTCGGTTAGACTATTGCTGCTGCAACCCGGCCGCCTTGATGATCGGCAACAGGCGTTCGCGTTCGGCGACGAGAAACGCCTGTGCCCCCGCGGGGGTGGCGTCGGATCGCGCCTCCAGTCCGGCGGCCTCCAGCACACGATCGAAGTCCGGCTCTTTGATCGCCGCCGCGGTCGCGGCGGCGATCTGATCGACGATCGCCGCGGGCGTCCCGGCCGGCGCCAAAACGCCGGTGGTGAGCTGCACGCTCATGCCGGGCAGCGTTTCAACCGCGGCCGGAATATCCGGGGCCGCCTTGAGCCGCGCCGGAGCGCAGACCGCCAAGATGCGCACCTTACCGGCGCGGTGAAAGCCTAAGACCTGGCTGGTGACGTTCGGCGTCATCATCGGCACCACGCCGGCGATGAGATCGATCAGCCCTGGTCCGGCACCGCGATACGGCACATGCTGGATATCCGGCGCCTTGATCAATTGCTTAAACAACTCGCCGGCAAGATTCGTGACCGTGCCGCTGCCGGCGGAGGCATAGGACAAAGGCTTGTCCGGGTGCTGCGCGTATTTGATGAATTCGGCAAGGTTCATCGCCGGTACGCTTGGATGAACGACGATAGCGGTCGACGACGTGGCAATCATGGACACCGCCGTGAAGTCCTTTGCGGTGTCGTAAGGCGGATTGAGCATCAGCGACGGCGCAATGATCTGCGAACTGGTGTCGCCGAACAGCAGCGTGTAGCCGTCCGGCGTGGCATGCGCCACCGCAGTCGCCCCGATGGTGCCGCCACCGCCGCCCCGGTTGTCGACGACGATGGTGCCGAGCGGCTTGTTCATGCGTTCGGCCCAATTGCGGGCCACGGCATCTACCACGCCACCGGGTGCGTAGGGGACAATGAGGCGGATCGGGCTTTGCGGATATTTGGCCTGGGCGAAAGCGCGCGCGCCAATAAATTGCGCCGCCAACGCCACGCCGCCCCATCGAATACAATCACGACGATCCACGTTGCCTCCCTTGCCATTTTTTTATTATGGAATGCACGCTAGCGATTTCCACGCAACATAAACTAACGCGAGCCCAATATCTATGCTAACGAGCGCCGCAGCAGCCATGCGAAAGGCACGGACGTGACGACACCGAACAAAGAATCGAATGGATTTATCTGGCCGAATGGCGCGCGCATGGCCGTTGTCATGACGTGCCTGCTCGAGAACTGGTCCGGCGACAAAGGGCCGCCTTTTTCGGTGCAGACCACCTCGCTCAAGCCGGGCACGCACGATCGCGCGGCCATGACCTGGGGCACCTATGGCGGCCGCAACGGCGTGTGGCGCTTGCTGAAGATCCTCAACGAAAATCGCGTGCCGTCGACCTTCGTCGCCAACGCGCACTCGATGGAATTGGCGCCCGAAGCGGTCAAATCGATTTTGAAATCGGGTCACGAAATTGCCGCGCATTCCTACACGCAAGACGCGCTGATGGCTTATCTTTCGCCCGACGAGGAGCGCGCGATGATCGACAAATGCGTCGGCGTTTTCAAGAAGCTCACCGGCGCACCGCCGAAAGGCTGGCTCAGTCCGGTGCTGGCGCCGACGGCGCACACCGAGGAACTCATCGCCGAAGCCGGCCTCCTTTGGTACGGCGATTACAACCACATCGACCTTCCGTTCTGCGTCGATACCAAGAAGGGCACGCTGGTAGCTCTGCCGCATTCCGATTTCGCCGATCATCGCGTGCTGCGCGGCAATACGCGCGACTGGTACGACGTCTACAAGGATATGTTCGACTATCTCTACCAGAACGAGCCGATGTCCTATCTCAACATCACCGTGCACTGCCATTTCGGCGGCCGGCCGTTGATGGCGGCGCAGATCGACAAGATCCTGAAATATATTCGCGGCTTTCCCGGCGCTTGGTTCGTCCGCCACGACGAGTTGGCACAGTGGGTCAAGGACAACAACATCCGCGAATGGACCAACCAGCAGCGGTTTTTCCCGGCGTGATGCGCTAGCGCAGCACGGCGAGGCCGTCGCCCGCACGCACGCCCTGCCCCTCGGGCAGGACGAAAAGCGGGTTGATCTCCGCTTCGACCAAGCGGCCGTCCAGTTCTAGGACCATCTCGGAAAATGCCACGATGGCCGCCGCAAGCGCGACGACATCGGCTTTGGCGCGGCCGCGGAAGCCTTGCAGTAACGCCGAGCCCTTGAGTTCGCCGATCATCGCCTCGGCGTCTTGAATCGTCAAAGGTGGCAAACGTAACGTCGTATCGTCGAAAAGGTCGGCGGCAACGCCGCCAAGACCGAGAAGAACCACAGGGCCAAGCTGAGGATCGCGGTGAAAGCCGAGGATCATTTCCGTTCCACCGGTCACCATGCCCTGAACGAGAAAGCCTTCCAGGCGCGCCTTGGTCGATATCGTCACCGCCGCCTGCATCTCCTCGCAGCGGCGTGCCACGTCCTTCTTGCTGACATTGACCAGGACGCCGCCGACCTCGGTCTTGTGCGCAATCTCGCGGGATAGAATTTTCAGAACAACATTGCCGTCAAAGCTTTGCGCTGCCTCTCCCGCGTCACGTGCAGTAGCGACAGCAAGCTCCTTCACGGATGGAATGCCGAATGCGGCGAAAACCTTTTTGCTTTCCGCTTCATTGAGCGGTCCGGCGCCGTAACCCGCGAGAACCGGCCCATGGTCTTGGGCCGCCGGCGCGGGCTCGCGCCGCACGACCAGGTTCGCGTTTCGCCGCATGGCCGCGAGCGCCACCGCGCAGCTTTCCGGCGCGCTGAAAGCAGGAATACCGTGGCGGTTGAGATGTTTGACGATATTCGGCGCGTCCGGGCTGACATATACCAAAATCGGCTTATCGCTTCTTGCTCGCGCCTCGATCACTGGGTCGGCCACAAGGTCCGGGTTTCCTATTCCGGACGAGCCAACAATCACAACGACGGCGTCGTAGCTCGCACTGTCGAGCAAGATGGCGATCACCGCGCGTAGCAGCTCGGGTTGCAACCCGGCCAGCGTCACATCGATGGGATTGCGGCCGAGCACAGCGTCGCGGATGTTCAACGCAGTGAGCCGCTCGGCGGTGGCCTTGTCCGGGGCGGGCGTGGTCAGGCCGGCCAGGCCGCAACTATCGGCCACCAGAGTCGCGGCGCCGCCCGTCGATGTAATGATCGCGACGCGGTGGTCCACCAACTTGCGCCGGGTTGAAAGCGCCGCCGGAATGTCGAGCAGATCGGCAAAAGCCGCGGCGCGAATGATGGCGGTTTGCCTGAACAAAGCGTCGTAGACCCGGTCGGCGCCGGCCAGCGCCCCGGTATGCGACACCGCGGAGCGGGCGCCCTGCTCCGAGCGGCCGACTTTGAATACGACGATCGGCTTGCCCACCGCCTTGGCCTTTTCGGCGACAGCGCGGAACGCCTGCGGATCGCGCACGCCTTCTAGATAGAGCGCGATCACGGCGGTCGCTTTGTCGTCGATCAGGTAATCGATGCATTCGGTTACGCCGATGTCGGCCTCGTTGCCGGTCGCGATCAGCGTGGAGAAACCGATGCCGCGGGCCGCCGCACGCGATAACAGCGAACCGAGAATGCCACCGCTTTGCGAGACGAGGCCGATATTGCCGGCGATCAACTCGTCAAGGTGTAGAGCGTTGCTCGCCGACAACGTGATCTTGTCCGTGATGTTGACCAATCCGATCGTATTGGGGCCGAGCAGCCGCATCGGCCCAGCGGCGGCGATGAGGTCGCGTTGGCGTTGTTCGCCCTCGGCGCCCGCTTCGGCAAAACCGCTAGCGAGAACGACGGCCGCAGCAGCGCCGGCCGCGCGCAATTCGGCTACAGCGTCGCGCGCCCGCTCTGCGCCCAGCAGCACGATGCCGACGTCGGGCGGCTTCGGCAGGGATTTTACGTCTGGATAGCACTGCACACCGGCAATCGATGGATAGCGCGGGTTGACCGGATAAATCGGACCGGTAAAGCCGTGCCGCTGCAGATAAGCGAGCGGCCGTCCGGTGAGCTTGTCCGGGTCGGCCGACGCACCCACGATGGCGATGCTGCTCGGCTGAAACAGCCGGTGGAGTGGGTGCATGCTCCGCCCTTAGCGAGACTTCTTCTTGAGAAACGCGGCAACGGATTCATGATGTTCGCTAGTGGTGTAGCAGATCGCCTGTGCCTCTCGGCCGAGCGCCAGCGCCGTTTCTTCGTCGATCTCGAACGTCCGGTCGAGGATCGATTTCGCCAGGGTGAGCGCGGTACTCGAACCTTGGCTCAATTGCACAGCCCACTCATGTGCGTCCTTCAGCAGGGTGGCAGCGGCACTCACGCGGTCGGCCAAGCCAATGGCCAGCGCTTCCTCCGCTGCGACAGTGCGGCCGCTGAAAATCAATTCCTTGGCGCACGGCAAGCCTACGCGGCGCGGCAGGAAATACATGCCCCCGCCATCCGGTACCAGACCGCGGTGGATGAAGCTCATAGCGAAGGTCGCCGCATCCGAGGCCATGATGAAGTCGCAGCACAGCGCTAGGTCGCAGCCAAGGCCGGAGGCTGCGCCGTTGACCGCGGCGATAGTCGGCTTCGGCAGGCCGTGCAGCATGGCGATACCCTGGTGCAAGCGTTTTTGCCGGCGCCAACCGTTGATCGCGATCTGGCCGGGCGGAGCCTGCAATCGCTGCTGCATGCCGGAAATATCGCCGCCGGCGCAGAAGGCATTGCCGTTGCCCGTGAGGATGACGGCGCGCACGGCTTCATCATTGGCGGCGCGCTCAAGCGCGCCAATGAATTCGCTGCGCGTGGCGTCGTCGATAGCGTTGCGCACTTCGGGCCGGTTGAAGGCGATGATCGCGATGCCCCGGTCGACGGAATATTCGACACGAGGGGACGAAGGCTGTTCGGTCATGCAGGAACTCGTTGATGGAAATTGAAATCGGCGCAGCACATCACTGGGTCTGGATATGGGCGGTGTTGACGAGATCGTGCCAGCGCGCCGCCTCGCCGCGCACATAGCGGTCGAAATCCTCTGGCGTGCCGGGAGCAAAGACCAGCCCTTCGCGCGTTTCGAGCTGTTTGAAGGCACCGGCGCGGATAGCACTGGCCACCGAGGTGTTCAGGCGTGTAATTGCGTCCGGCGGCGTGCCGGCCGGCGCGTACAAGCCGTACCAGCTCTCGGCGGCGTACCCGGGCACGCCTGCTTCGGCAACCGTCGGCAAATCCGGAAAGGCCGGCGATCGCTGCGCCGAGGTCACGCCTAGCGCGCGCAACTGACCGCCTTCGACATACGACGCGACGCTAGCGACCGTGGTGAACATGACTTCGATTTGCCCGCCCAGTAGATCGGTTATCGCCGGCGCCGCACCTTTATACGGTACGTGCGTCAATTCGACATGGGCCATGGTCTTGAATAGTTCGCCGGAAAGATGCGCAGAGGTACCGATGCCGAAGGAGCCGTAATTGAGCTTTCCGGGATTGGCCTTCGCAAAGGCGATGACGTCCTGCAGCGTCTTGAACGGCAGTTTCGGATTGACGACCACGACGTTGAACGAGCGCGCCACCAGCGCCACCGGCGTAAAGGCTTTGAAGGTATCATAGGGCAATTTTGCGTTGATGCTTGGATTGACCGCGTGGGCGAAGGTCGCCATCACCAACGTATAGCCGTCGGGCGCACTGCTCGCCGCTGCCGCGGTACCGAGGATGGTGCCGGCGCCCGGCTTGTTCTCGATGACCACCGGCTGCCCGAGATCCCTTGTCATGAAATCGGCCAGCACGCGCGCGATCAGGTCGGTGCCGCCGCCCGGCGCGAAGGGCACGATGATCTTGACCGGCCGGTCCGGAAAGGCGGCGCGGGCCGGCATGGCCGCCGGGATGGTCAGGCTGAGCGTGATCGCTGTAACAAGGCACGCCAATTTCGCTTGAAACGCTCGCATGATAGCCCGCCCCGGCTCGGTGTCAGTGGCCCCCAGCTTAACAGCAAATGGCGTTGGAGAGCGGCCGGGACAATAATATGATAATTGACACATCATGATAGATGTATAAAACATCATAAATCCCATTCTGAACGGAGAGCGGTTGTGATCGCATGATTACGGCAGCGCAATTACGGGCCGCGCGGGCATTGCTCGACATCGATCAGCGCGAACTGGCGAAACGCTGCGGGCTGTCTTTGCCTACGATCCAGCGCATGGAGGCGAGCGACGGCGTCATTCGCGGCAATGTCGACTCGCTCATGAAGCTGGTCGAGGCCCTCACCGCCGACGGCATTGAGTTGCTCGGCGAAGGCGCATCCAGCAGCGGCGGCGGCCGCGGAGTGCGGCTCAAATGACGGTCGTCACCGCACTGATCGGCGTGGCGGGGTTGGCGGCCTTGGGCCCCTTAGCGGTCGTGCTCGGTGTATGCCCCGCCAAACATGCCGCCAGCAACGTCACCTACGGCTTAAGCCTGATCGTCTCGTTGATGCTGTGTACGATCGCGCTGCTCAGCCTGTTCGACGCGCAAAGCACCACGGTTACCTTGCCGCTGGGTCTGCCCTGGCTCGGCGCCCATTTTCGCATCGACGCGCTGGCGTCATTCTTTCTGGTGGTGGTCAATCTCGGCGGTGCCGCAGCGAGCCTGTTTGCGCTCGGCTACGGCCGCCACGAACACGCGCCGCAACGCGTGCTGCCGTTTTATCCCGTCTACCTCGCCGCGATGAATCTCGTGGTCATGGCCGACGACGCCTTCAGCTTCCTGGTGTCGTGGGAGTTCATGTCGCTGACGTCATGGGCTCTGGTGATCGCCAACCACCAACTGCACGAAAACATGCGCGCCGGCTTTGTCTATTTGCTGATGGCGAGCTTCGGCACGCTGACGCTGCTGCTGGCTTTCGGTCTTCTCGCAGGCCCCGGCGGCAATTACAGTTTCGACGCCATCCGCGCCGCGCATCCTGCCGCCGGTGTCGCCGCGCTGACCTTTGTGCTCGCCCTCACCGGCACCGGTTCGAAAGCCGGCCTGGTTCCGTTGCACGCCTGGCTGCCACTCGCGCATCCGGCGGCCCCCAGCCACGTCTCCGCGCTGATGAGCGGCGTGATGACTAAGGTCGCGGTCTACGGCTTCCTGCGCATCGTCTTCGACCTCTTGGGAACGCCCGATTGGTGGTGGAGCATCCTCGTGCTGGCTCTGGGCGGCATGAGCGCCGTAATGGGCGTGCTCTACGCCCTGATGCAGCGCGACCTTAAACGCGTGCTGGCCTACTCGACCATCGAGAACATCGGCATCATCTTTGCCGCGCTCGGCCTGGCGCTGGCCTTCAAATCCGAGGGTCTCGCCTGGGCAGCGGCGCTGGCGCTGACCGCCGGGCTGTTTCACGTCTTCAATCATGCGCTGTTCAAGAGCCTGCTGTTCTTCGGCGCCGGCAGCCTGCTTAACGCCACCGGCACGCGCGATATGGAACAGCTTGGCGGGCTGATCCACCGCATGCCGCAGACCGCCCTTGTATTCCTCGTAGGCTGTGCGGCGATTTCGGCGCTGCCGCCGCTCAACGGGTTCGTTTCGGAATGGCTGACGTTTCAGGCCATCCTGCAAAGTCCGCAATTGCCGTCGTGGGGTCTCAAGTTGATGGTGCCCGCCGTCGGCGCGCTGCTGGCGCTGTCGGCGGCGCTCGCCGCCGCCTGCTTCGTGCGTGCCTTCGGCATCAGTTTCCTTGGCCGGGCACGCTCGCCCGCCGCCGAAAACGCTCGGGAGCCGGACGCGCTTTCGTTGGCGGCGATGTACGCCGTCGCAGCGCTCTGCCTGACCGCCGGCATTCTGCCGGGCTTTTTCATCGATAGCTTGGCGCCGGTGGTGCAGGCTTTGGCCGGCGGCCGCATGCCGGTGCAGGCCGGCGTGGAATGGCTGTCGATCGTGCCGATCGCCGAAGGCCACAGCTCCTACAACGGGCTGCTGCTTTTCATCTTCCTGATCATCTCCGGCGGGGTTGCGTCCTTCGCTATCCATCGCCTCGCCTCGAACAAAATCCGGCGCGGTCCGGCCTGGGGCTGCGGCTATCCCGATGCCGGCCCCACGACGCAATATACGGCCGATAGTTTTGCGCAGCCGATCCGCCGCGTGTTCGGCACCGTCCTGTTCCGCGCCCGCGAGATCGGCGAGATGCCGCCGCCCGGCTCAACCGCGCCAGCGCGGCTTAAAGTCGAACTGCACGACCCGATCTGGGAAACGCTATACGAGCCGATTGCCGCCGGTGTTTCCCTGGCCGCCGAGCGGCTCAATTATCTGCAGTTCCTGACCATCCGCAGCTATCTGTCGCTGGTGTTTGTCGCGCTGGTGCTCTTGCTTCTGGTGCTCGCGATATGGCCGTGATCCGCGAAATCGCCTTTCAAGGCATGCAGATGCTGCTGGTGCTGTTGCTGGCGCCGCTGCTCACTGGCTTTGTCCGCAAGGTGAAAGCGCGGCTGCTGCGGCGGCAGGGCCCGCCGCTGCTGCAGCCCTACCGCGACCTGATCCGGCTGCTGCGCAAGGACGTTGTTTTGGCCGACAACGCCTCATGGCTGTTCCGCGTCATTCCTTATTTCATCTTCGCGGCCACCTGGATTGCGGCTTCGCTGGTGCCGACGTTCCGCAGCGGCCTGTTGTTTTCGTGGTCGGCCGATTTGATCGCCGTCATCGCGGTGCTCGGTAGCGCCCGCTTTGCCCTCGCACTAGCCGGCCTCGATGCCGGCACGGCGTTCGGCGGCATTGGCTCGAGCCGCGAGGTGATGATTGCCTCGCTCGCCGAGCCGGCGATGCTCATGATCGTCTTCACCCTCGCTTTGATCGCGGGCTCGACGCAGCTTTCGACTATGGCGGCCTTCATGAATTCGCCCGAGGTCGGCTTGCGGGTGTCGCTCGGCCTCGGCCTGATCGCACTGATCATCGTGGCGATCGCCGAGAACGCGCGTATTCCCGTCGATAACCCGGCAACGCATCTCGAACTCACGATGGTGCATGAAGCCATGGTGCTGGAATATTCCGGCCGCCATTTGGCGCTGATCGAATTGTCGGCCGCCCTGAAGCTTCTGCTGTATGTGTCGCTGATCGCTTGCTTGTTTGCGCCTTGGGGCATCAGCCCGCCGTCCGCCGAACCGATACTGTTGATCGGGGGCGTCGCCGCTTATCTGGCCAAGCTCGCCGCCGGCGGCATCCTGCTGGCCATATTCGAAACGGCGATCGCCAAGATGCGCGTGTTCCGCGTGCCGGGCTTCCTCGGCGCGGCGCTGATGCTGGCCTTGCTGGCGACGTTGTTGCGCTTCGTCTCGAGGAGCTTCTGATGCGCGGGCTGAGTTTCGATATCGCGCATATGCTGGCCGGCTCGCTGGTGGTGGTGAGCTTCCTGCAGCTCTATCAGGACCGCCTGTCGGCGCTGATCAATGTCTTTGCCGCCCATGCGCTGGTGCTGGCGCTCTCCGTCGCCTGGCAGGCTTTCGCGCAGGACGCGCCGCATCTCTACATCACCGCGGTGATCGCGCTGGTATTCAAAGCCATCGTCATCCCGGTCGCATTGCGCCGCATCGTCGTCCGCCTCGGCATCCACCGCGAGATCGAAACCGTGGTCGGCGTCGGCCTCACCATGCTGGTCGGCATCGCCCTGGTCGCGTTGTCGATGGTGGTGATGCTGCGGGTCACCGCCGAGGCCGATCCGTTGGCGCGCGAAGACCTCGCCTTCGCGCTGTCGGTGGTGTTGCTCGGCCTGCTAGTGATGGTGACGCGCCGTAACGCCGTCGGCCAGGTGATCGGCTTCATGTCGCTGGAAAACGGCCTGGTGCTGGCGGCGACCGGCGCCAAGGGCATGCCGTCGGTGGTCGAATTCAGCGTCGCTTTCTCGGTGCTGATCGCCTTTATCGTCATCGGGATATTCCTGTTCCGCATCCGCGAGCGCTTCGACACCGTCGATATGCAGGCCATGGATCGATTCCGCGGAGAACAACGATGAGAATAGACGCGCTCATCGGTGTCCTGTTGATTCCGGCCCTGTCGGCCTGTCTGCTCGCCGCCTTGCCCGGCTATCGGCTGACGTCGCGACTCAATGTGCTGGCAACGTTCCTCACCTTCGTCACGGCGGTGTCGCTGTTTATCGTCGAACCAGCGTCCGGCCCCTATCTGCTGGTCGATGACCTCAACAAGGTCTTCATCGTGCTGACCACTTTCGTGGCCTTTACGACCAGCGCCTTCAGCGCCAGCTATATCGCCCACGAGATCGAGATCGGTCGGCTGAAACTCTCTTACGTCCGCTTCTATCACGCCATGTATCAGGTGTTGATGTTCGCCATGAACCTGGCGCTGGTCGCCAACAACATCGGCTTGATGTGGGTGGCGATCGAAATCGCGACGCTCACCACCGTGCTCATGGTTGGCATCTATCGGACCCACGAGGCGCTAGAGGCGGCCTGGAAATATTTCATCCTCGGCAGCGTCGGCATCGCGCTGGCGCTGTTCGGTACCATTCTCGTTTACATGGCGGCACGGCCGGTGATCGGCGAAGGCCTCGACGCCATGGTCTGGACGGTGCTGGTGACGCAAGCAGCCAAGTTCGATCCGGCTTTGCTCAACGTCGCCTTCGTTTTCCTGCTGCTCGGCTACGGCACCAAGGTCGGGCTGGCGCCGCTGCATGCCTGGCTGCCGGACGCGCATGCCGAAGGCCCGACGCCGATCTCCGCGGTGCTATCGGGCCTGCTTTTGAACGTCGCGCTTTACGCGCTGCTGCGCTTCAAGATGATCTTGGCGCTCAACCCGGCTTCGCTGGCGCCCGGTCCTTTGATGGTGACGGCGGGGCTTTTGTCCTGCGTCTTTGCTGCCTTCATGCTGTACAAACGTCGCGACATCAAACGCCTTTTTGCCTATTC
>Ga0265314_10000711_pt1 | contig 40273 bp, 45 predicted proteins | sample 4126metaG_FD_203106 | JGI IMG/M metagenome (GOLD analysis project Ga0265314, IMG submission 203106) | Rhizosphere microbial communities from Carex aquatilis grown in University of Washington, Seatle, WA, United States - 4-1-26 metaG | ecosystem: Host-associated > Plants > Roots > Rhizosphere >...
TCAATAATTGACACTTTAAGCGCTTTATGGTAGATTTGATCAATAATAATTTAACCTGACGATCGGCTCGGTTGGCGCCCATGGCTGGGCCCGACTCGGCCGACCGCAAAGAATATATGATGGACAAGAACGCCAAGGAGAAGATCATCGAGAAGTTTAAGACCCACGCGACCGACACCGGTTCGCCGCAGGTCCAGATCGCCATTTTGTCGGCCGAAATTGGCGAACTTACCCGCCACTTGCAGTCCCACAAAAAGGATTTCTCGTCCCGCCGCGGTTTGCTCAAAAAGGTTTCGGAGCGCCGCCGCTTGCTCAAATATCTTTCGCACGAAGATCCGACCGGCCACAAGAAGCTGACCGACATTCTCGAAAAGACCAAATTTTAATTTTTAGTCGAGCTTAGCTCGACGATTCATGAATCACGATTCAAGAATTAAGAATCGTTCGTATTCATGATTCATGAATCTTGAATCTTTATTCGTCGAGCTCTGCTCGACTTTAACAAAATGCCCGTCATCAAACATCACGAACAACGCGTAGGAATTTTCATTGACACTCAGAACATGTACCACTCGGCTCGCGACCTTTTCGGGGCGCGGGTCAATTTCGGCCGCTTGGTCGAAGAGGTGGTGGCCGACCGCCGTCTCGTGCGCGCGGTGGCCTATGTCATTCGCACCGCGACCGGCGAAGAAAAGCCGTTCTTCGACGCGCTGAAGCACGCCGGGATCGAGACACGCGAAAAGGACCTGCAAATTTTCATGGGCGGCGGCAAGAAAGCCGATTGGGACGTGGGACTGGTGATCGATGCCATCCGCATGTCGCCGCTCCTCGACGTCGTCATCATTGTTTCCGGCGACGGCGACTTTGTGCCGCTCGTCGAATACCTGAAGTATCACGGCTTGCAGGTCGAGGTTGCCGCGTTCCGCGGCACGACCGCAACCAAGCTGGTTGAGGCGTCCGACTCGTTCACCGACTTAGCCGAAATGAGCGGCGAAATATTGATCGGCAATGGCGCCGGTTCGCAAGCCGCACCGGCGGCGCGCACCCCGGCCCCGCGCGGGCGCAAGACGGCGACTGACCGCGAACCGATCACTGATTTTTAGGATTTAAGATATGGGACCTAAGTTACGCTTAGGTCTCTGTTCTTAAAACTTAATCTCGCCTACCCGATTTTTATCGGCATGGCGTGAAGAAAAATTGGCCCGCAGACTTTATGATCTCCCGCTTAGGGTGGGAAGTCAGCTGTTTGCGGGTCAGGAAACTTATGACCAAGAAAGAATACTCGCTCGACTGGGGCGGACGGAAGCTCACGCTTTCGACCGGCGTCCTCGCGAAGCAAGCCACCGCTTCGGTGGAAGCGCGCTACGGCGACACCGTCGTGCTCGCAACCGTCGTTTTGGGCAACATCCGCGACGGCATTGATTATTTTCCGCTCATGGTTGATTTTGAGGAGCGCCTGTACGCCGCCGGCAAAATTAAATCTTCCCGCTTTATTAAGCGCGAAGGCCGCCCGTCGGACGAAGCCGTTTTAACCAGCCGCCTCATCGACCGCTCGATCCGCCCGCTTTTCCCGTGGGAACTTAAAAACGAAGTTCAGGTGACCGTCACCTGCCTTTGCTACGATGAAGAGAACGACCCGGCCAGCTTGGGCCTCATCGCCGCTTCGGCCGCGCTGCACATTTCGCGCATCCCGTGGGCCGGCCCAATTGGCGCCTCGCGCGTTTCACGCGCCGACGGCAAGATGGTTTTGAACGCTTCAATGATCAACCGCGAGGCCGGCGACATGGATGTCGTCGTGGCCGGCACCAAGGACAAGCTCGTCATGATCGAAGCGGGAACCAAAGAAATAACCGAGGACGACGCCGTTGCTTCGGTTCGCTTGGGCTTGGAAGCCAATGGCGCCGTTGTCGAGCTTATCGAAAAAATGCGCAAGGAAATTGGCGAGGTCAAAGCCGATGTCAATGAACTGAATAAGGAAACCGCGGAAACGCTGGCCGCCCAAAAGGCCGCATATGCGGCGACGCACGCCTTTCTCATGCCGAAAATTGATGAGCTGTTCTTCAGCGCGCCCAAAGCCGACAAGGTTGAACGCGCCGCGGCCAAAAAGAAGCTGCACGAATTGCTGGAAGCCGACCTTGTCGCCAAAGCGGCCGATGACGCAGCGCGAAAAATGGCGCACGCGCAAGTCGAAGACGTGATTGAAGAAGCGGTCACCGCCGCCATCATGGAAAAAGGCCGCCGCGTTGATGGCCGACAGATCGATGAAGTCCGCACCATCGCTTCCGAAGTCGGACTGCTGCCGCGCACGCACGGCTCCGGCTTGTTCCAGCGCGGCGACACGCAAGTGCTTTCGGTCGTCACTCTTGGCGGCCCCGGCGATGCGCAGATCCTCGATGGCATGGAACAGGCTGACCTCAAAAAGCGCTACATGCATCACTACAACTTCCCCAGCTACTCGGTCGGCGAAACCAAACCGAACCGCGGACCGAGCCGCCGCGACATCGGCCACGGCGCTTTGGCCGAACGCGCCATTGAGCCGGTTCTCCCGACGGTCGACAAGTTCCCCTACGTTATCCGCGTCGTTTCCGAAGTGCTTGGTTCGAACGGTTCCTCGTCGATGGGTTCAGCCTGCGGCTCGACCCTCGCCCTTATGGATGCTGGCGTCCCAATTACCGCGCCGGTTGCCGGGGTGGCCATGGGCATTGCCACGCGCCTGGGTTCGGACGATTACAAGATCATCACCGACCTGCAGGATCTGGAAGACGGTTTGGGCGGCATGGACTTTAAAATTTGCGGCACCCGCAAAGGCATTACCGCCATCCAGATGGACACCAAAACCTTAGGCCTTAGCATGAAGATCGTCGAGGAAACGTTCGACAAGGCCAAAACCGGCCGCAATAAGATTTTGGACGTCATGGAAAAATGCATTGCGCAGCCGCGCGCCGAACTTTCAAAGTGGGCGCCGCGCATTGAGACGATCATGATCAATCCGGAAAAGATCCGCGACGTGATCGGCCCCGGCGGCAAGATGATCAATCAGATCATCGCCGAAACCAGCGCCGACATCGACGTCGAAGACGACGGGCGCGTGACCGTTACCTGCGCCAACCCCGAAGGCATGAAGAAAGCCGTCGATTGGATCAAAATGCTCACCAAGGAAGTCCAGGTCGGCGAAATCTTCCGCGGCAAGGTCGTCCGCCTCATGGACTTCGGCGCCTTCATCGAACTCACCCCCAACCAAGACGGCATGGCGCACATTTCGCAGCTCGCCCCGTGGCGCGTCAACCGCGTCGAGGACGTCGTGAACATCGGCGACATCGTTCCGGTCAAAGTTATCGAGATCGATGAACTCGGCCGCATCAACCTCTCGGTCAAAGTCGCCCGCGAAGAGCTCGGCGAACCCCAGCCGGTGATGCCCGAGGGCTACGAGTCCCGTCCGCAACCTGAACGCAGCCCCCGCCCCAGCTTTGGCGGCGGCCGCGGCGGCAATCGCGGCGGCGGACGAAGATAGGATCAGAATTTAAAAAATCGCCGAGCCCTGCTCGGCGATTTTTGTATTTTTAACTATTCTCTTTAATCATCTTTCTCGCTGCAAAAAACACTACTATCGTCTGTCGTTTCGTAGGAAAAAAATGGTTTTTTAAAATCACTACAAGTGGATGAAGAATCTTCAGTGATCAAATCGCCGGCCAGCCAATTACATTCCCCCTGGCACTGCGAATCTTTTTTGCACTTTGCTCCGGCGTCAATTGTTTTTCCTTGAGGGAAACATCCGTGTTCGTAAGTAAAATGGAGTCCATTAGCCACAAGTTCGGTCTGCAGTACCCCTCCCGCCTCCTTGCATCGCGTGAGCAACTCATTGCTTAGCTTGATGCAATCTTTCGTTATTGAAAACTCATTATTAGTGATCTGATGGTTGTTAACAGTATGCGGAAAGACAAGGAAGCACAATACAAGAATGGTGCTTGCCCCGATAAGAGAAACGGCTATTACATAAATTAGCGTGGGAAATTTTCTTTTTGACATACTGATTCTAGTTTATTTTAGCACTTATTCGATTATTTTTCTTCATCTGCCGATGAAACAGGGGCTAGAATAAAATCGGACGTATTTTAATAATAAACGACCACGGGCCAAAGTCCTTTGACTTTGTTTTTGCAAGCTGCGCCGACAGGGCAATCAGCAGCGATATTAACTTTATTGAGATAAATTTGTCTTCACAGTTAATTTTTCTTTGTCATCCCCGAGCGCTATCGGGGATCCAGAAAAAATAAATCTGTTTCACCGTTTTCTGGATTCCAGCCTCCGCGGGAATGACAACAAAAAAGATTCAGGGTATTAATAATCGCTCCTGCAATAGAAGCGATTATTAAATTCTATTTTTTCTTTTTACCTTTGGCATGGGAAAATTTGATCGGCAAAAAGATTTGAATGTCGCTCGCGTCGTAATCGTACGCTTTGAAAAAATCCACGACGCCAAGCGTCACCGCTTCGGGGGTGTCGCGCAAGGCCAAGAGCCGCTGGACGATCTCCGTGTCAAAATTGTCATGCAGCTCCTCTTCAAAATGCGTCGCGCCGAGTTCGGTTGCTTCTTCAATGTCGTCGATCGCTTTAAACATGTCGGCGAGCGTGGCAGTTTTCGAGATGACGACCGGTTCGTCTTTCGGCTCTTCATCCTCTTCCCGCGTCTCGCGCTTGGCATCTTTTTTCCAGGCAGCATCGTTAGCGTCGTGCGCGGTTTTCCATTCGTCGCTTTCTTTGCCAAAAGCGTCCTGAGCGATGGCCATGGCATAACCGAAGTCGCCCTCGTCCATGTAACTCTTGTAAGCCCTTTGCGCCAAAGCCGTTCTCTCGTCAGGCTCCCCTATTTTCATATAATGCATGAAATGAAACGCGGCATAGGGCCCGTCTTCCCTTTCTTTGGCCGCGGCAACCTCACGCCCAAATTGCTGGATTGCGTCTTCTGGAACCCCGTTCTTTCGCGCCTCATCAATCACAAACACCGGCTTCTTTTCAGCCTTGAGACGTTCCCAAGCCGCGCGATCGTATTCCGCCTCTTTGCCGAGCTCGCGTTCATTTTCCGTCGGCCCGCCGCCGCGTTCAATGGACATAGTATTGATATTTGATGCAGCCAATATACCACATTCCGATGTTTCAAAAATGCGACGGCCGTCGCATTTTTGAAACTCGCCTTGAACGCATGACAAAACATAAAATTAAAAAAGGGGCCGCGGTCGGCCCCTTGGATCGGATTCGGATCGGTCACGCCATGATCTGGAAAGCGCGCGCGACGTACTTTTTTGCGCGTTCGAGATCAAGCTTGTCTTCGGGTTGCGGCGTGCGCAGGCGGCCTTCGGCGTCAATGCTCAAACCGGGGAATTCGGAAACGAGCGGCGCGATCGCGTCGATCGTTTCCGGCGAAAGACCGCCGCCGACGCCAAAACCGAGTTCCGGAAAATACTCGCGAATGATTGACAGGCGCGCACGCGCTGCTTCAATATCGAATAGCTGTCCTGTGCCGCCGCTCGGGTCGATGAGGACATCGGTAATGAGGCCATCGTAAGCGCCGAGCAGTTCGCAGAAACCCAGTACCGACTGCGATTGCTCAAGCGCTTTGGCGCCGATCTGCAAAACGAGGCGCATGTTTCTTTTAGCGACGCCCTCCAGATCGCCCGGATTCGGCCAGCAGATGTTCAGTTGAAACCCGTGCAAGCGCGGCCCGGCGATTTCGACCAGCTTATTAAGCTGGTCGGATAAATTCACGCGATCAGTAGTCGCATAGTGGATCAAGTTGACGGCCCTGGGATCGGAGACAAAAATGTTCTCGATGTTTCCGATGACCGGATAGCGTCCGGGCCATTTGCCCGGTTCGCCTCGCAATGTTTTGCCGCTCGCGAGCACCCCGACCATGAGCGAATAACGCGGCTTTTCCGGCACCGCGCCGAGGACCATTCCGACTTCCGACGAGGCCATAAAACCGGTAACGCCAACGTACGATCTTTGCATCTCATTCCTCCAGTTGTTTGATCAAAAGAGCTTTAAAAACCAACTTTGCCGAAAAATACCGCGCCTGTCAAATGCACATTTGATCGCGATAAACAATTTTCTACTTTATGCTTTGTTTTAAGTCGCCGACCAATGCGCACGTAAAAAAACGCGGTCGTCATTTTTTTCGTGACTAATAAAAATGAGGCGCCGGGTGGCGCCTCGATCGAGAAATTTTCTATTGTGTTTGCAGACGATCGCTGGCGAGCGAAAGGCCGAATGCCGACAGCCGCTCATTCAAGTCGCGCAAAGTTATGCAGCCCAAACCTTTCAAACGGCGCAGCTGATTGGCGGAATGCGCAATCAGCTCGCTGATCGTCGCGATGCGCCCGGCGGTGAGCGCGTTAACGGCGCGGACCGGAAGGCCGATCTCGCCGATCGAGCGGTCGAGAACTTTTTCTTTGGCGAAGATTAGCGTCCTGGCACTCGCGGCGGCTATCGCGCCTGCCGGACGCCATTCCTTTGGCATGACCATGCCGGCGCGAAAGGTCGCAAAGCATTTTATGCCAATTGAGCTTTGCAAATGGCGGCGCGTAGTCGGGGTGGCGCCGGACAAGCCTTGCAACAACCGACCGAGAGTCGCCGAATCATCGCCGGCGTATTCCTCTTTGATCCAGTGCGGGATGCTTGGCACCGACGAAACCGATCGACTCATCGAAAAATTCCAATCGTCGTCGTGCCAATAAGGCGCGGCCCAACCGGACGCGACCGGATCGAGACCGAAAGACAATTGATATTGTTCCAAAAGCGCTTGCAGGCGCCGGCGGACCAACGGAACGCGTTCGCCCGTCATCGGGCGAACATCCCAGCACAAGTCGCATGCCTCGCCCAAATACATGAGCCCCAACTGACGACAAAAAAACTTGAGTCCTTTGTCGACCTCCAGCGCGCCAATAACAAGCGAACAAGCCGCGATCTGATCAGGTGAAAAGACGACTGTCGTTTTCTTTATCTTTCCCATCTGTTCATCTCCCCTAAAAAGTGTTTGTCAAAGACAATTAAAATTATATCAGATCAACGCATTTGTCAATAATCATTCCATATAAAAATAAAAAGAAGCGATCCGACGACCGCTTCCGTTGTCATTCACCGAATCGCGTCATATACCTTCGCCAGAATTGAATCCTGGACCAACGATAGGTAAACGATTCTCTAGCTCGTCAACCGCCTCTCTAAGTTTCTTGACACCAAGTCGCCTAAATAGGGTCGCAAGCATGTCTGCCGAACTTTCGAGACCGTCCGCATTGAGTCCTATCAGATCAAGCAATACACCTATGGCAGCAGATTTGCAACTAGCATCGCTTGTAAAAGTTTCTGCCCGCCGCATATCGCCACTAGGCTGCCAGTCTGACGGAATAATCATCCCTGCTCGGAAACACGTAGGGTCGGCACGACCAATATGTTCTTGCAGCCAACGAAAGTGGATCGGCCTCTTGTCAGCTACCGAACGTATTACCTCACCGACGCAGTGCAAACCGCTAAACCTATACCTATCAACAGCAGACTCGTCTCGGCCCATGCTGGTTTCTGAAAGTGGCTTCGACAAAAACGATATCCACGTCTCATCGTCCCAATATGGAGGCCGCCATCCTTGCATGGTTGGATCGCTTCCGAAAACAAGTCCATGACCCTTAAGCAACTCCCCCAGCCTCTCCCGAGCAGGCGATATCCTTTTAGCAGGTGAGGTTCTGTTCCTGGAAGGATGCCAGTCCAGTCGACAAGCTTCACCCAAGTAAATGACACCATATTGTGCACAGTAATTTTCTGTTTCGTGGCCGTGTTCGTTGCCGTCAATCATGAAAGAACAGGCCCTTAGCGATTCCTCCGACAAATCCTTTAATGCTATTTTCTGCATTTGATCCTCCGTGGTTGTAGATTTTGAAAGACCGTCTACTATAGTATGCACTCTCTTCATTGTCAAGATGGATGTGTGAATATTCAACGTACGTGGCCCACCCTTGACTTATTTGGCTAAAAACGATAATCTCGGACGTTCATCATCCCGCAACAACCTGATGAGCAAAGGATGATCCGTTCATGATAAATCCGTTGAGTTTGCTTGGCATGAAGACGCCGCCCCGCATTTCACTCGGCAAAGCCGAGGCCGAGTGGGCGCTCGTCGCCTATATGCAGGTCGCGCAGCGTACCAATAACTGGCGCGTCCCATTCGCCGAGGTCGTGTACGAACACACTGGACTGCCGCGCAGCGAAAACCTGCCGACCCTGATGACGCGGCGCGAGCGTACCGGTTTGCGCAAGCTGACCGGCGTGATCAAAGCCGACCATGTCGAGGACGAAACCCCGCCCGACCAGCGCATTGTCGACATGGAGCTGGGCCTCACGATCGCCGCGCTCCAAGAATTCATCACGCTCAAAGACGAATACGGCGTCACTTATCTGAACGCCACCGAAAAACTCGTTCGCACCCTCCTCGAAACCGTTTCCCGCTAATCGGAAACGCCAATGCCCCAAGCAACTCTGCTTGGGGCATTTTAAAATTTATGTTGGCCATACCCCTTTCCCATATTTACCTAAAATGGTAAAAATAGATGAAATGAACTTGTTTGGATCGAAAAAAGAAGCTTGGGTTATGGCCGTGGCGGCGGCGTTTTTTGTTTTGGTTGCGTTGGTCTTTACAGTTGAGCCGCTCGTGACCGTTGTCTTGAGCACTCGAACCATGCCCAGCATGACGACCGCCTCAATGACGGTTGCGCCGTCGCTTCATCCGAAAGCGGACTTTTTTGATGCGCTTATGGCGACCGTTCCGCCTTCCCATGGTTGGGCTGGAAACGTTGCCTTGCTGAATAAAATCAAAGACTTGGTTTTGAGCCAAAAAATTTTGTCGGCTTCAACGCAAACCAATTCAGCGGTTTTGGACGATGCAATCCAACCGGAACGATTAGTTACGGATATTCGTCGCTTTTTGTCTAAATTAACACCTTTTGAGATTAAGACTATCTTACCCGACCAAACCGCCATGATCGAGCGGGTTATTGACCCCAGTCTCATCGAGGTTAAGACCGATAACAGCTTAAAGCCGATGGTTTGGACTTTTACACAAACGAATCCACAGCTTGTCATCAGAAAAAATGGCCCAAACAGCTCAATTTATATTAATTATCCCCAGGTTGTTAATAGTCATGGGTTTGAATCGATCATCAGTTGCGCGGTGGGAGCCACCGGTATCAAAACCGTCACATTCGATACGATGCGTAAACCTCTGCTTTCGAGCCTCTATTCAAGTTTTTCGGCTTATTTTAAGCATTATTCATGTTTCCAGAGTTTTTCCACTTTTGTTCATTAATATTCTTAGACTCGCGGGGATAAAGCTGGGGATAAATGGGGCGATTCTGTGGATAATTTTAGTGTTCATCTTTTTTCCACAAAGTAGGCAGTTATTTTTTCTCCTTAATTCAAGCCAGAATACGGTCGTTTGCGGATGATTGACCAAAGCGGTTTTTTGTGGTACTATATGTATGTACTCGCATGAGTACGATCGTTCTTTAGAGAAGTTTCCCTGTCTGTCATAAGGACGGGAGAATATCTTTCATCCGTACTGATCCGTTAAAACAAAAACAAATTGTTAAAACGAGGAAGACCCCATTAAACAAAACAGGGTTCATCTTCCAGGGATCGGTAAGGATGATTCATCGCAGCGGAATAGGTCATCATAAGTAAGTAGCTCCACCTTTCGCCTCTCATTGAGGGACTAAAAGTGGAGTTACCACTTTGGACTTATGCCGCAGGGGTCAACCCTGCCTTTAATCTTCTTTTAGCGCAGCCAGTTGGCCCTTTTGCTTTTGTAGACAGATGAAGTTTGTTGGCCGCCTGAACGGCGGCGAGGCGACACTAATATACGAATGCATGCGAATGATACTAATAAGCCGCCCGGGGCGGCATTTTTTAATATTGACGAAAACGGGTTATTTGCGTAAGATATAGACCTAGTGAAACCTTATATCTATATGGCATTGGACAAAGCATTCATCAAAGAAATGGAGGACGGGCTCAAGGTTGAGAAAACCAAGCTGCAAGCGCAGTTGGCGGAAATTTCAACAAACAGTTCAAGGAACCCGGGCGAGAATACCGCTTCGTTCCCCAATTTTGGCGATGCGGAAGACGAGAACGCGGCCGAAGTCACCACTTTTTCGAATAACTTGACTCTGGAACGAACTTTGGAGACCGGGTTGCGCGACGTTGACAAGGCGCTCGCGAGCATTGCGAACGGCACCTATGGCGTTTGCAAATACTGCCACAAGGAAATTGATGAAAAACGGTTGCGCGCGCGGCCGGCTTCTTCTTCCTGCATTGATTGCAAGAAAAAGCTGACGCTTGAGAGTTAACATGAACGCGCGGGTTAAACGTGCGTTGGCCGTCGTTTTCCCCTTGGCGCTTTTGGCGCTTGATCGGCTGGCTAAATGGCATGCTTTTGCGGCACTCCCTCCGGGTAGGGGTGCCGTTTTGGTATCGGGATTGAGTTACGAATATTTTTATAACCCGGGTCTGGCCTTCTCGCTCTTCACGCCGGCGGTCGCGACCGTTGCTTCGGCCTTGGCCTTCATCGGCCTCGCGGCCTTTGCCTTGCGACACCGCTTGGCCGGCAAGCCGCTTGCCACGCGCGACCTTTGGTCGTTCATGCTGATCGCGGCGGGCGGCGTTAGCAACGTCTACGACCGCGTTGCAAGCGGCGGGGTGACAGACTACATAATCTTTGCTCGGTCCGCATGGAACATTGCGGATATCATGATCCTCGCGGGGATCGCGCTCATGCTTGTGCGCGCTCCCAAAGGCGGTATTCGGACGGATGCGTAAAAATCATCAGGGCAACCTTCGCTCAACTGCTTGCCTAGACCACAGGTTTTGCTTGTGGCCTACAAATAGAAGAACGGTGCCTAGAACAAACATGGGCATGCCTACGTATTGCCCTCGCTGATTTTTCCGCATCCGTCCTCACGGGAGGTAAATAAAATGGCAACTTCAATAATGAGTGCGGCGCTGGCGGGGATCGCGGCGCATGTGCTTGCGGTGGAAGCGGACATTGCGTCCGGGCTTCCGGGTTTTGCGGTGGTTGGACTGCCGGATGCGGCCGTCTCGGAGTCGCGCGATCGCGTGCGCGCGGCGATCAAGAACAGCGGTTTTTCGTTTCCGACCGGACGGGTCACGGTAAACCTGGCACCGGCGGATTCGCGCAAAGCCGGCGCAGGCTACGACCTGCCGATCGCGGTCGCGATCTTGGCAGCCAGCGGCTTTATAACCAAACTGCCGCATGAGGCGATTTATGCGGGCGAGCTTTCGCTCGACGGCACCGTGCGACCGGTCCCGGGCGTGCTGGCGATCGCCGAGCTCACGCGTGAACGCGGAACCTCGTGCCTTTTTGTGCCGGTCGAGAATGCCGATGAGGCGGCGCTTGTGCCGGGCATAAAAATAATTCCCGTTGGCTCGCTGCTGGCGCTGGTCCTGCATCTTGAGGGCACGCGTTTGATCGACGCCGCGCCGCACAAACTTCCAGAACTGAACGCGCCGGAGTGGGAAACGGATTTTTCCGCCATTCGCGGTCAGCCGACGGCAAAACGCGTTTTAACAATTGCGGCGGCCGGCGGCCATAACATTTTGCTCTCCGGCCCGCCGGGCTCCGGCAAAACACTGCTCTCGCATGCGCTTCCAGGAATCCTTCCGCCGCTTACATATAATGAAGCGTTGGAAACGACGCGAATCTACTCGGCCGCCGGACTGCTTGCGGGCGGCGGACTCATTAACACGCGGCCGTTCCGGCACCCGCACCACTCGGCCTCGGCGGTCGCTATGGTCGGCGGCGGCGCCGGCGCGCGGCCCGGCGAAATTTCGCTGGCGCATCGCGGCATTCTTTTCATGGATGAGTTTCCCGAATTCCCGCGCTCGGTGCTTGAGCATCTGCGCGAACCGCTTGAGGATGGAACGATCACGGTGAGTCGCGCCGCCGGCACCAATACGTACCCGGCTAAATTCCTTTTGGTCGCGGCTAAGAATCCGTGCCCGTGCGGCTATGCCGGCGATCCGCAAATTTCTTGTTCCTGTTCGCCGGTGCGCCTTGAACTGTATCGAAAAAAATTATCCGGTCCGCTCATTGACCGCATTGATCTTTCGGCCGAAGTGCCGCGCCAAAATTTTTCCGAGCTCACGAAATCTTCAAGCGATGAAAGCTCCGCGACCGTTCGTACGCGCGTGATGGCGGCGCGAACGCTGCAAGCGGCGCGTTATGCCGGAACGCGCCTGGTCACCAATTCGGAGTTAAGCGCGCGGCTGTTGGACAAATTCTGCCCACTGACCGAGGCCGCGCAAACGCTCATCGCGACCGCCGTCGATCGTTTTCGCCTTTCCGCCCGTTCGTACCACCGCATCTTAAAAGTCTCGCGCACGATCGCCGACCTCGACGGCGCTGAAGTGATTGAAGAAAAACATTTGGCGGAAGCGCTGCAGTACCGGCCCAGGGTCGAGGGGGTTCATTGATAATAACTAAATGCTAACAACTAAAATCCAAGGAAAATTCCAAATACTAAATGCTAAAATTACAAATTTGCATGCCTTACGACTTACATGAAAGAACGACTATATTCGCTAGGAATGTTCGTATCTTGCTACGAAAGATTCCGGTGACTATTTCATCGATTGAGGACGGCAAACAACTAATTAGATTATCGGGTTCAGTAGGAGCAAACTATTTGGAGGGTAACGAGAGTTTGGGCGGAAAAGATCTCATATATCGGTTCAAAATAGCTAGAAAGGAGGCAAAAGAAAGCTCCTTTTGGTTGCAGCTTATCGACACAGGCCTAAACATAGACTTGGAAAAAGAGCGCCTTCGTCTTTGTGAAGAAGCAATAGAACTAATTAAGATACTATCTTCCATTATAAATAAAATAGGATCGCGGAAATAATCCGCGATCCTATTAGTAATTTTAAACTTAGTTATTGGTGCTCGAATATTTCTTTGGAATTTAGTTGTTAGCATTTAGTATTTACCTAATATACGGTAGTGGGTTCGTATAATGTCCATTGACGCGCACCTCGAAATGCAGGTGGGGGCCGGTCGAGTGGCCGGTCGAACCGATGAGGGCGATCGTTTCGCCGCGGTGCACCTGCTGCCCGACGGTCACGAACCGCGCCGAGGTATGGCCGTAACGGGTCGTTATTCCGTTGCCGTGGTCGATGTCGACATAGTATCCGTAGCCGCTGGCGCAAGATTTGCCGCAGCCCGAATGCGTGACGATACCGTCATCGGCGGCGAAGATCGGCGTACCTTTGGGCGCGCCGAGGTCTAATCCGGTATGGATGCCGTGATCGACAAGGCTCCAGATCCCGTACGGCTGGGTGACAATATGTGAAGTGGTTGGCCAGACCATGTCGGTCGTGCCGTTGTCAGCGGCGTCAGGCGGTTTGGAAAAAATTTGAAGCGGCGAGGCGATCGATTTTGGTTTTGGTTTGGGTGCGGGCGGCGGCGCGATCTTGCCGCCGGGAACAATGATCGATTGCCCCGTGGCGAGCGCGGTCTCGTCGGTAATATTATTCCAGTTCATTATGTCGTTCGGGTCAACGCCGTTCGCGGCGGCGATCTTGGCGATCGTATCGCCCTTCTTAACTTTATAGGTAATGCCTGAGGTCGGAAGGATCGTCAGCGTTTGCCCCGGCTTGATGAAATCATGGACCGTCAAATTATTTTCCCAAAGAATGGTGGCAATTGAAATGCCAAATTTGTCGGCGATGTCGGAAAGCGTGTCGCCGGGCGCGACGGCGTATTGCTCGGTCTGCGTGCGATGAGCAACGGCGCCGCTTCCGGGAACGGTTTGCGGCATAAGCGCGCCGAGTTCGGTCATCGTGTCCGACCCTTGGTCAAGCGGCTGGTCGGTTCCGTCGGCCGGGGCCGAACCGTCGCTCCCCGCATTCAAGGCGTCGGCCGCATATTGCTGATCGGTTGCCGATGGCGGGCCGGATTCTTCAACGGTGCTGTTGTCGCCGGTGATATATTTATAAAGCACCGATTGCTCGCCGGAAGAAACCGTCGCTTGCGTTTGCGCGTAAAGATTGCCGCCAGCGGTGGTCAAGGCCACGGCGATGATGGCGCCATGCAAAATGCCGCGGTGCGTCGTGACCAAAATAAAACGCCGCTCGGCCGGGCGCAGGGCGCGGCGGATGCGGACCATGAGACTGTAAAAACGGATCAGGATCGGCAGGATCAAATGGCGGCCGATCCAAAAAACCGCGACGCCTAACATCAAGAATAACCCTTTTAGGAGCTTTTTTGCGGTCATGGCGGTACGCACGGCCATGACCAAAAGTTTAACGAAGAAATTGTGGACCTTGGTAGAAATACGACCCTCGTAGACAAACCTTTCTTCGCGCCCTCCTAATACTCCTTTTTAACACCTTTTCTTGCGCAAAAATTGGCCTGATTAAGAGAATTAATTGATTACTTTAGTCCGGTCTTTCGTAACAGAAAATATACCATAAAAACTCGTTTCAGTCAATTGGCGCGTTGACCAAAAGGCGGGTTTAGGCCTAACATGGGTGGTGAGCAAAGACACTTCGTCTTTTTTCTTTTATTCATTAAGCGTAACGCACTCCTATGACACCTAGTGTCATCTTTGCACTGGTTTCCGGTGCTTTAGCCGTCATTTACGGCGCTGTTCTTATTAAGCTGGTTTTAAAGATCCCCGTGCCGGAGGGCAAGGCTAAAGGGATCGCCCTCGCGATCGAAGAGGGTGCCAAGGCCTATTTGGGCCGCCAATCCCGCACGGTCGGGATCATCGGTTTGGCGCTCGCCATCATTCTCTGGCTTATCTTGGGCTGGAAGATCGCCGTCGGCTTTTTGATCGGCGCGTTGCTTTCTGGACTTGCCGGCTATGTTGGAATGCTTATTTCCGTAAAGGCTAACGTGCGCACGGCCGAATCGGCGCGCTCGGGCCTGGCCAAAGCGCTTGAAACCGCGATTCGCGGCGGAACCGTGACCGGCATGTTGGTCGTCGGCTTTGGCCTTATCGGCGTAGCCGGCTACTATGCTTTGACGCATGACTTGACCGCTTTGGTCGGTTTGGGTTTTGGCGGTTCGCTTATTTCGGTGTTCGCCCGCTTGGGCGGCGGCATTTTCACGAAGGCCGCCGATGTCGGCGCCGACCTCGTGGGAAAAGTTGAAAAAGGAATTCCCGAAGACGACCCAAGGAACCCGGCCGTCATCGCCGACAACGTCGGCGACAACGTCGGCGACTGCGCCGGCATGGCTGCGGACTTGTTTGAAACCTACGCCGTGACCACGATCGCCGCCATGCTCCTCGCGTCGCTCAAATTCTCGGGCGATGAGCGCGCGATCACTTTGCCGCTGGTTTTGGGCGGCGTCGCGATCATCGCTTCCATTCTTGGCTCGCTCGCTTTCCGCCTAGGCGCCAAGAAAAATATCATGGGCGCGCTCTATAAAGGCTTGGCCGCGGCCGGCTTGCTCGCGCTCATGGCTTTCTGGATCGTCATCCCGCGCTACTTGGACGGCGTCGTTCCCAATCCGCTCGCGCTCTTCTGGTGCGCGGTCGTCGGCCTCGCCGTGACCGGCGCGATCGTCGTCATCACCGATTACTACACCTCCACCAAATACGCGCCGGTGCGCGACATTGCCAAGGCTTCAACCACCGGGCACGGCACCAATATCATCGCCGGCCTCGCCGTTTCGATGAAGGCCACCGCTTGGCCGATCGTCGTGATCGTGGCCGCCATCCTCCTCGCCGACTGGCTCGGCGGACTCTTCGGCATTGCGGTCGCCGCCATGTCGATGCTTTCAATGACCGGCATCGTCGTTGCGATCGACGCCTTCGGCCCGATCACCGATAACGCCGGCGGCATCGCCGAAATGTCCGGCATGCCCGAAGAAGTTCGCGCCGTCACCGATCCGCTCGACGCGGTCGGCAACACGACCAAGGCCGTCACCAAGGGCTATGCCATCGGTTCGGCCGCGCTCGCGTCCCTCGTCCTCTTTGCCTCGTTCACCCAGGAATTCGTCGCCCGCGGCAAGATGATCACCTTCGACCTTTCGAACTCGCGGGTCATCATCGGCCTCTTCATCGGCGGCTTGCTCCCCTACCTCTTTGCCTCGCGCGCCATGGAAGCCGTCGGAAAAACGGCCGGCCGCGTCGTTGAAGAAGTGCGCCGCCAATTCAAGGAGATCCCCGGCATCATGGAGGGCACCGCCAAGCCGGATTACGCCCGCTGCGTTGACGTCGTCACGCGCGGCGCGCTTGAGCAGATGGTCGTGCCCGCGCTCATCCCCGTCGTCGTTCCGATCGTGATCGGCCTTGTCTTCGGCGCCGAAGCGCTGGGCGGCCTCCTTATCGGCTCGATCGTCACCGGCGTCTTCGTCGCCGTCTCGATGACCACCGGCGGCGCCGCTTGGGACAACGCCAAAAAATACATTGAAGCCGGCAACTACGGCGGCAAGGGCTCGTTCGCCCATCAGGCGGCCGTCACCGGCGACACTGTCGGCGATCCGTACAAGGACACCGCCGGCCCGGCGATCAACCCGATGATCAAGATCATCAACATCGTCGCCTTGCTCATCGTCGCCCTCTTGGTTCGCTAAAATTTCCACCGTTTCTGGATCCCAGCTTTCGCTGGGATGACAGAGAAAAGATCCTCTGCCTCTGGCGGAGGATCTTTTTTGTTAAAAGAAAAACGGCGCGATGGTGGCATCGGCCGTTGGCGGGCGGGATGTTTCTAGCGAACGGTTGCTTTGGGGTCAAGCGCTTCGACGATGCTGGTTTCCATTTCGAGACGGTCGACCGTCGGCGTCGGCACGCCGCCGAGGTTGGGGTAACCGCCTTCAGGCAAGCCTTCGCGCGCGACGCGCTCGGAAAGATAGCCTTTGATGTAGCATGCGGACGGCAGATCATTCAACGGTCCTGGTTTCTTGGGAAAGTCCTCTTGCATTTTCTCCTCCTTGGCGAAAGAACGTTTGTTAAGCCGACTTTATCAAGCGCCGCGCAAAATGTACAGACTGTTTGACCGCCAAAGATATTTGGATTATATTCAACTTATGCAATCGTACAGCCGCCATAACATGATTATTAGCATGATTACCTCCTCGGCCGGGGCTATTTTGCGCATTGCTTAGAACAAAACTCTACCCAAGCAAAATCAAGCCCCGTGAGGGGCTTTTTTCATTACTCATTATTCATCTTCATTATTATGGAATACCGCGAACTCATTACCAAGCATGCGCCGGCGCCGCTCGGGCCTTACAGCCAGGCGGTCAGCGCGAACGGCTTTATCTTTGTGTCAGGCCAGCTCGGGATCGATCCAATCACCAACCTGCTGGCGAGCGACACTGTTTTGCAAACGCATCAAGCGATAAAAAACATTGCGGGAATTTTGGAAAGTGCCGGATCAAGCCTTAGCAAGGTCGTTCGCGCCGATGTGTTCGTCGCCGACATGAATGACCTTGCGGCGATGAACGGCGTTTACGCAGAATATTTTTCCGCCGCGCCAAAACCGGCGCGTCAGGTCTGTGGCGTCGCCGCGTTGCCCAAAAATTCGCGCATCGAAATCTCTTGCGTCGCTTTAACATGAAAAAGGTTCTCGACCGCGCTCGAACCATAACTCAATAATATGAAATATCCATTATCTGTAGGCTCGATCGACGAAGCCAGCCGGCGGCTCGTCGGCGTCGTTGCCAAAACGCCGCTGCAATTCTCGCCGCGGCTCTCGAAAGAGACAGGCGCCCACGTTTATCTCAAACGCGAAGACTTGCAGGAGGTTCGTTCATACAAGATCCGCGGCGCCTATAACCTGATCGCCTCACTCGCGGATGCAGAGCGCAAGCGCGGCGTCGTTTGCGCTTCGGCGGGAAATCACGCGCAAGGTGTTGCTTTAAGCTGCTCGCGCTTGCGCATCAAGGGAACGATCTTCATGCCGACCAACACGCCGCGGCAAAAGATCGATCGCGTTCGCCATTTCGGCGGCCGCTACGCCGACCTCCGCATCGTCGGAAATAATTTTGACGAAAGCAGCGCGCTGGCCAAAGCTTTTGCAAAACAATCTGACACGGTCTTTGTTCACCCTTTCGACGACGAGCGCGTCATGAGCGGACAAGGAACGGTCGGCAAAGAGATCGTTCATGAGCTTGGCGGAAAGATCGATATCGTCGTTTGCCCGGTGGGCGGCGGCGGTCTTATCGCGGGCGTCGGAACATATTGCAAAGCGGCTTCCAGCGATATCGCCATCTTCGGCGTCGAAGCCGAAGGCGCGGCGGGCATGGCGGCATCGCTTGCGGCCGGGCGGGTCGTGACGCTTGGCGCGCTTGATAAATTCGTCGACGGCGCGGCCGTTCGCACCGTCGGACAAAAAACCTTTGCGACGGCTAAAAAATTAGTTGATAAAATCATGACCGTCCCGCCCGGCGCGGTCTGTTCAACGATGATCGACCTCTACCAAAACGAAGGGATCGTCGCCGAACCGGCCGGCGCGCTTTCCGTCGCCGCGCTTTCGCAATTCAAAAACCTTCGCGGCAAAACGGTCGTCTGCATTCTTTCGGGCGGCAACAACGACATCATGCGCTATCCGGAAATAATGGAGCGCAGCCTGACGCATAAAGGACTGAAGCATTATTATTTGATCGAATTCGCGCAAAAACCGGGCCAACTTAAGCTGCTCATCAATCGCGCGCTCGGACCCGATGACGACATTGTGCGTTTCGAATATCTGAAAAAGAATTCCAAGGAAACCGGTCCGGCGCTCTTGGGGATCGAGTCTGCAAAAAAAGAGAACGCCGCGGCGCTGGCCGGCCGGCTGCGCCAGCACAAGATCGTCTTTCGCGAGGTCTGCCCGGACGATCCGCTCATCGGCTTCATGCTGTAACGGAACCCCGCCGCTTGCGGCAGTAACAAAAAACGGCCGGGGCGAACCCAGCCGTTGCGAGCGACGATCTTTTCTAGGCGGTTTCCGGCATGCGGATGACCGCCCAGCCGATGATCGCGCCGATCAGGCCGAAGGCCGTATCGGCTTCAACCTCCCGCACGATCACGGCCCGCGTCAACGGATCGATGCCGAGGCGGCCCAAGAGCGCCATGATCTCGTCGGAGCGGCGCAGGCCGGCGTTGCAGTAGAACGTCCAGCGTTTGGTAAGCGTTGCATAGGCGACGGAAACCTTGCTCACCCCGACCAGCGATCCCGTTTTCTCCGAAACGACCAATTCGGCGGTAAAGCCGTCAGCCGGACGGTCGCTTTTGATGAGCTGCGAGCGACAGATCAGGACGAGCTTGTCGCTCAATGCGACATGCGCGGCGCGCTCAAAGCTGTCGGCGTTGTCGATGACGAATTCAATGCCCGGCATGCGTCGGCCTTTTTCCCGGCAGACCGTTTCGCAAGCGCTCCAAATGCGCGCCAGCATCTTTTGCGCCTCAACGATCTGGTGATCGTTGCGGTGCGCGATGCGGTCGTCCGGTTCGTTGCGGCGGTGTTTAGCGCGGTGCGGCATTTTGACTCCTTGCGCAGATTTGCAGCAGCCACGAAGCGATGACACGGCATTTGGCCGCGGCCGCCTCATGCGTGATCATGCAGCTGGTCGGACGAATTTGATCGATCGCCATCGAACCGCACAACTCCTCCAAGGACGACGAAAGGCCGTGCCCGATCCTGGATGAAAAACTGCACGTATTGGCGTCGCGGGCGGCCGGTTGCGGCATGAAGATCATGATCTCGCTTCGGCCGTCCATTGAGCCGGTGCGCTCGTCGATCTTGATCTCCGCATGCCTTTTCGACTTCCCGATGCCTTGTTTCTCGAGCACGGAAGAACACCTGATGCCCAAGCCCGATCCCAAGTCGATATCGGACGACAGCCTAAGGACCGAAGTTGATTGTTGCGCGCGCCGCTCGATTCTCGGCATCGACAAAGGAATACCCAAAGCTTCAAACTGGCGAAGTCCGTTTAGAACCTCGTCAATTTCGCCCTGAGAAAATAGCGCTTCCGGTTCGCCCATGATTCACTCCTTTTCGTTTCGTTAAAATTATGAAGGAACTGTTTACCCTATCATCATTTTATCGCCCTGTCCAGAGCCGCCCTATGAATAACAGTACGCAACAAAAAGCGCGATATTAACCGTGGCGCTGCCGGCAATCAGCCATCGCTGCCAATTTTTAAGCCCGCCCTGTTTTTTAAAATATTCCAAGAGAACCAAATACCAGAACGGCAGCAGCTCGACCAAATAGCGCGGGCCGAACTGGGCGAAGCCGGTTGTAAAATACGCGAGGCAAACGGCGAGCGACGGCAGTGTAACGATGACGGCGGGCCAAAAATATTTTGTGTGTCGGCCGCGGCAGGCAAATAAAAAGACAGGTGACAAAATAAAAAAACTTAAACCGTCCAGGCTCACCCGGAGCCGGCCCCGCCACTCCGGCAGTTTTAAAAAATAATAGTAAAAATTGCGCCCAACATTCCGGAGCCCGAACACGCCGCGGGCCAAACTGTCTTTTATTTCGCCGGGGTATAAAAAGTGGTGGCTGTAACCCGTATCAAACGCATTGCCGAAACGGGCATAGTTGTACCACAAAAGCAGCAGCAGAAACCCGGCGTACGGCGCGGCCATCTTGAAAAAGCGCGCCAATTGTTCGCGCCAAGGCTTGTGCTCGAAAAATTCGGCGGCGATGAAAAAGACGATCCCTAAGCCGGCCGTGTAGCGCGTCAGAAGCGCCGCGCCGCAAAGCGCTCCTACGACAATCGGCGATTTTTTCTGATGGTGCGCATATCCGGCCAACAAGAAAAAAAGCGCGGCCAGCGTATTCCCGATCTGCCACGGCGTGTTAGCCAGCGCGCAGCCGATCGTAACCGAACCGAAGACAAAAGCGAAAGCCAGCCAGGTGGCGTCATGTTTGGACAGCAAAAATCGCCTGGCCGTAAAATAACAGCTCAAGGCGATCGCCATGACAACCTCTGTCTGAAAGACGGGCTCGATCAGTGGCGATCTGCCGTAAAATGCGACCAGCGGCACCATCAAGACGGCCGGCAGCGGACCAAGCGGAAAATAATATTTGCCGCCGATGATGACCAGGTCCGAGATCCAGCCGTTGACCAGATCGGCACGCAGAATATCAAGGCGTCCGTGCAGGAAACTGTTTGCCAGCCAAGCGTATTGCTGATAGATCGCGGCCCGAAGCGCGTGTTCGGTCACGAGAATGAACGTGAGCGCGACAAAGGCAAGGTGCGGCCAGCCGATCGATTTTATCATCTTCCTCATAGGCTGTATGATACACAAAAGAGGGCGAACGCGACAGCATTTGGCGCGGGGTTGACCCGTTTAATCTTTTACGATATATTTTACCGACCTATGAATATCACCACCAAAAAACTGCCTAAATCGGAAGTTGAGCTGACGATCGAGCTTTCGGTCGACGAAATGAAGCCGTTCCTCGAGAAAGCGGCCGTGCGCCTTTCAACGGAAAAGCCGATCGAGGGCTTCCGGCCCGGAAAGGCGCCGCTGGACGTTGTTACTAAAAAATACAGCGAGGGCGCAATGATGGAAGCGGCCGCCGAAGAAGCCGTCCGCGGCACTTACGGCAAAGCCGTAGTCCAGGAAAAGGTCATGTCCATCGGCTCGCCGTCGATCGATGTTAAAAAGATGGCCCCGGGAAATCCGTTCATCTACACCGCCACCGTTACCCTGCTTCCCGAAGTGACACTGTGCGACCTCGCTTCCATTAAGGTCGATAAAAAAGAGGTCAAGTTGCCGGAAGACGAAGTTGAGCGCGCTGTCCGTGATCTGCGCAACATGCGCGCCTCCGAGGTTGTGACCGAAGCCGCAGCCGGCAAAGAGCACAAGGTCGTGATCGACATGGATATGAAACTGGACGGCGTGTCGCTTGAGGGCGGCCAGGCCAAGGGACACCATGTGCACATGACCGAGGAGCACTATATCCCCGGCTTTACCGAAATGTTGTTAGGTCTTAAAAAGGGCGATACTAAATCCTTCACTCTCACTTTTCCCAAGGACCACTACCAAAAGAATGTCGCCGGACGACCGGTCGAATTCGTCGTGAGCGTCAAAGACGTTTACGATCGCAAATTGCCGGAATACAACGATGAGTTCGCAAAAGCGCTCGGACAAAAATCCGTTGCCGACCTCGACAAGCTCATCCGCGAAAATCTTTTGCACGAACTTCAGCACAAGGAGGATCAGCGCCAAGAAATTGCCGCCGTTGAACAGATCGTTCGCGCCTCAAAGTTCGGCGACATGCCCGACCTCTTGGTTAACGAAGAGATCGGCCGCATGATCTTCGAACTCAAGGACGGAATTAGCCAGCGCGGCATTGAGTGGAAGGATTATTTGGAAAAAGCCGGAAAGTCGGAGAACCAGATCAAGCTTGATTTTGCGCCGCAGGCCATTGACCGGATCAAGGCCGCGCTCACGATCCGCGCCATCGCCGCGGAAAACTCCGTCGACGTTTCCGACGCCGAAGTGGCCGACGAGGTCGCCCGCGAACTCACCGTGAACGCCGACGACGCCGCCGCGCAAGAGCAGATCCGCTCCGACGAATACGCCGACCGCGTCCGCACCGTCCTCCGCAACCGCAAGACCATCGCTTTTGTAAAGGAAAAAGTGCTACGATAGTCGCATAAATGCGACGATTCATGATCCAAGATTCACGAATTACGATAAATGCCGTATTCCTGAATCATGAGTCCTGATTCTTGATTCGCGTTGCCGTTGCAAGGCCAGCCAATATGCCAATCATAAGCGCGATCTTCCTGTCGCTTGCCGCCGGGGTCATAACCGCCATTCCCGGCGCGCTTTCGGAGTTCCAAAAAAAGGCGCCTCACAACATCCCCCTCTTGGTCGACGTCAAGACCTTTTGGGGACAGCGTCTGACGCGTGGCGAGGTGTTTTGGTTCGGGCTGTTCGTCCACTTGCTCATGGCCGCGCTCTTTGGCGCGCTGTACGAACTTATCGTCGTTAAATCGTCGATCCACCCGTTCGGACTTTTGAGCCTGATCGTTTACGCGTCGTTCTTCTACCTTTTGGTCGGCGGCGCGATCTTCCCCGTTGTCGGCGCCGGCTTATTTGGCCGCCGCGAAGGAAAAACTGTTTGGTACGAACTCTTGATCGTCCATTATCTTTTCGCGCTCATCGTCTGGCTCGCAGTTTATCTTTTTCCCGCGCTTAAACCATAACAGGGTAAAAACCAAGAACCAAGAACCAGTTTCCAAGAAACCGATCTTGTTTTTTACAGATTAAACTTGTTTGGAAATTGGTTCTTGGTTCTTGGTTTTTACGAGTATGAAAATACGAGTCCGCGTTCACGCGCGTTCAAGCAAAAACGAGATCGTCGAGGTTGGCGGCTTGCTTCACGCCTATGTCACCGCGCCGCCCTTGGAGAACAAGGCCAACCTCGCCGTCCGCGACCTCATCGCCAAACGGTTTGATATTCCCAAGTCATCCGTGATTTTGGTCCGCGGCGCCCAAAGCGCGATCAAGGATTTTGAATTTTAAAAACTCCTCCCCGGGTTATTTTTTTAAAAAAATTTTTCATAAACGCCCAGGTGGACCTTTATGAACAAATAAAAAAGCCGCGGCATCCATTGCGGATGCGCGGCAGTGAGACTCGCCTTTTGGCGCGGCGCGGGGCTATTTGCCTTTCTTGTCGCTGCCGGGCTTTTTGAAAACCCTGCGAAATAATTCTCCGCCCAGCCTGAAGATCTCGTCGAGCTTGGCGTTGATGTCAATTTCATCTTCCGACTCGCCGGCTTTTTTTGCTGCGCCGGCGATCGCTTCTTTGATCTTGGCGTCGAGCATGGCGCTGGCGAACTCGGTGGCATCATCGCTGGTGTATCCCAGCCCGACGATGCGCGCATGCAATTTGCGTGCGGCGTCGAGCGCCTCGGCCGGGTTGACTTGTTTATACCGCTGCTTGAGCAAGGCAAGCGCGATCTCTTTGAGCCGATCATTGGTAACCGGTGCTGCGGGCATGTGAAACCTCCTAAGGAACGAACCGCAAATTTCCCTCGCGGCTAAGGATCACGAGTACTGGCGCGTGTGGCGAGAAGTTACCAAAAAACGGGGCGGGTGTCAATCATCGCTGCCTGTTATAAAAACCTCGAAGATTGTTCTCGAACAAAAGAAAAAGCCGCGGCATCCGTTGCGGATGGGCGGCTTTGATCGGTTTACGATACCTAGATCAACCGTTCGATTCGCCGGTTCTTTGCCATGGACGCTCACGCAGAATAGCGAGAAGCTCGTCAATGATGTTGCCGTGCGGGGATTCATTAGCTTGCCTGATCGCCTCGCAGCGCGCGGAAAGAATATCTTGCATTGATTCATTAACCAGTCCGGTGTAGAAATCCATGCCCTCTTCGAAGCTGATGCCGATCCGTTCACTGGACCTTTCAACCATCTGGAGCGCTTTGACGCTGATGTCCAGTCCGTTGTTGAGGGCCAGACGCCTCACGATGAGCAACGCGATGGCGCCTTGGCGCGCGCGCACGCGAAGGTCGCGCTTCTCTTCCTTGGCGCCGCGGGGCTTGCCGCCAAGCTCGATCTTGGGGAACAGCTTGTTCATCCGCTCTTCCATGAGCGTTGCGGCGTGAACCATCAGTTCGGGGGCGGCGATCTCCAGGTCTTCGGCGGCCTTTTTGACAACCGCCGGAAAATCATCGGCGAGGACCTGCATCCTGTTGAAGATCTCTCCGGTGAGAAAAAGCAAAGCGATCTCCTGCTGGCGTTCCTTGCTTAGCATTACCAACCTCCTTAATGAGCGAACCGCGAATTTCCCTCGCGGCCAAGAATCATGGACATTTGCCCATAATGCAGCAATTTACAAAAAATGACGGTTTTTGTCAACCGTCACCTTAAACAAAGCAGGTTAAAAAAATTATTCTACAGGGTCGTAACCGCCCTTGCTCCACGGGTTACAGCGCAAAATGCGCCAGGCGCCGCGTATCAACCCAGCCAAAACGCCATATTTATCAACCGCTTCATATGTATATTGCGAGCACGACGGGTGGAAGCGGCAACCAGCGGCGCGATTAAAAATTCGGCCGTATCCGTGATCGGGGGAAAGGGTGTGTTGGTAGAGACGGATTAGTTTTAAAACTAGTTTTTTCATGTTCTGCCAGCGTTTAATGTCGAATATCGAATGACGTCAGCCCGAGGCTGATCCGCCTCGGGCGGAAATGTCTAATCCGACGCCGACCTCACCCTACCCTCTCCTTGATAAGGAGAGGGGGTTTAAAAATGCCAATATCTAAAGCAAGCGCAGGTTCTTCAAACAGTATTCCAGTGCGGCGCCGAGGTCGGCCTGTGTGCGATCAACAGCTTCCGGCTGGGCTGTTACCACTATATCCACACCAATTGCAATCATGGGGATAAGCTTTTGCAGGACCTCGCGGACCCGACGCTTGATTAAATTTCGCTTAACGGCGCGTTTATGTACTTTGGTACTCACAACAACGGCGGTCCTAACCACCCCCAGGTCGTTCACCAGCGCTTTAATGATCAACAGGTTAGTAAAGACAGCGCGTCCTTTTCTAAGGACGCGCGTTACATCTTTATCCGCAGTTAGCCGATGCTTCCTTGGAAGCATATTTGCTAAAAATGGCTTATTTGTGCGAAACAGTCAGCTTCTTTCGTCCCTTGGCGCGGCGGCGGGAGAGGGTCTTGCGGCCGCCTTTGGTCGCCATGTGGGCCAAAAAACCGTGAACTTTCATGTGTCGGCGCTTTTTCGGCGTATATGTTCGTTGTGGCATGTTTTTGGGGTTAAATTATTATATCCACTTTTCACACACACCTTATCAACATTTTCCACAGTTGAAAAGGCTTGCTAGTACCTGTGGATAAATGTACTATGAACGTCTTATCGTTTACATATCTAGTATGAACTACCAGGAAGTTTGGCAAGCGGCTCTCGGAGAGTTGGAATTGACTCTTTCCAAGGCTAATTTTACCACCTGGTTCAAGCAAACCGGCTTGCTCTCGCTCGATGAAAGCGCCGCCACGATTGCCGTTCCCAACACCTTTACAAAAACTTGGTTTGAAAAAAAATATCATGCGGCGATTTTAAAAGCGCTCTCGCACGCTTCGTCCGGAGCGGTCAAGAATGTGCTTTATCAGGTTGATGCGCGCCCGCTCTCAGCCACACCGATCATGGAAACAAATCGTCCGACCGACCATTTCACCGCCACCGCCGCTCCGGTCGCCAAAACCTCATTTGCCGCCGACCCAACCAACGCTTTTGGCATGAATCCGAAATACACCTTCAATTCCTTCATCGTCGGCAAGCAAAACGAGATGGCGAGCGCCGCGGCCAAAGCCGTTGCCGACCGCCCGGGTGAAATTTACAACCCGCTTTTCCTTTATGGCGGCGTCGGTTTGGGAAAAACCCACCTCATGCAAGCCGTGGGAAACGCGATCATCGCCCGCTTGCCGCAAACCCGCGTTCTTTATTGCACTTGCGAGCGCTTTACCAATGACTTCATCCAATCCGTCCGCTCCGGCCGCGCCAAAGAGTTCCGCGACCAGTACCGCAATGTTGACCTCCTCATGATTGACGATATTCAATTCATTGCCGGAAAAAAAGAGACCCAGGAAGAGTTTTTCAATACTTTTAACCATTTGCATCAGTCGAACAAGCAGATAATTTTGACCTCCGACCGGCCGCCCAAGGCAATTTTGGCCGAAGAGCGCTTGCTCTCGCGCCTGGAATGGGGACTGACCTCGGACATCGGCCAACCGGACTTTGAAACGCGCATCGCTATTTTGGAAGCCAAGTGCAAAGAAAAGAATTTCCCAATTGACCGCGAAATTTTGACCGCCGTCGCCACCACTGTTACCTCGAACATTCGCGAACTTGAAGGCGCGCTCATCAAAATCATGGCCAATTGCCAGCTCCGCAACATTACCCCGACCGTCGAGTTCGTTAAACAAATTTTACAGTCATTCTCGTCATCGGCCGGCAAGCGCTCCACCACCCCAAAACAGGTTTTGGCAATTGTCGCGGAATATTTCGATGTTCCGCTTGTCGAGCTCCTGGGCGCGTCGCGCGAAAAACGCCTCGCCCACCCGCGCCAAATTGCCATGTACATCTTGCGCCAAGAACTCAAGGTTTCGTACCCGGCGATCGGCGTCGAGGTCGGCGGCCGCGATCACACCACCGCCATGCACGCCTTTGATAAGGTTAACCGCAATAAAGACGAAGACCTTAAACTGAAGCAGGATATTGAGGTTTTGAAAGAAAAAATTTACTCAACCACAGGTTAACCACAGGCCCGGCACAGTTTAACAACAGGAGGACAGCAAAGGGATAAGAACGGGACGGTTCGTTAATAACATGAGGGGTTTTGCACCGCTTGTCCGCAAGGTGTTTAACCTCTTTTTGTTTCTCTCACACTTCATCCACTCGTTATCACAAACCGTCCACCGAAATTTCTGCTTCATTAAGTCGAATCCACTCAATCCACACCCCCTACTACGACCACTATGAAATATATCTGTACACAAGAGAACCTGGCGCGCGGACTTTCGATCGTTGGACACTTGGCAAATAAGTCAGTGACGTTGCCGATCCTTTCTCATGTACTGGTGAAGATCGAGAACAAGACGATCAAACTGCAAACGACAAATTTGGAATTGGCCGTTACCTCGATCTTGCGCGGCAAGGTGGAAGAGGATGGGGATTTTACCGTACCGGCAAAACTGTTCGCCGATTTTGTCACCTTGCTGCCGAATGACCATGTTGAATGTACGGTTGTAAATGGCGCTTTATCGATTTCCTGCAAGAATGTAAAAACGCAGATCCGCGGGATCGCCGCGACAGAATTTCCTTTGATCCCGGCTGTGACCGCGATCACGACGATCTCGGTCAACGCCGAGGTGTTAAGGAATGGTTTGCAACAGGTGGTGTTTGCCGCTTCCCCTTCGGAAACGCGCCCGGAAATTTCCGGGGTGCTTTTCTCTTGGAACGGCGCCGGGACGCTGACTTTGGCCGCGACCGATAGTTATCGCCTTTCGGAGCGCCAGCTCGCCGCCCAGGGCACCGGGGCGGCCGGGGATGTGATAGTGCCGGCGAAGGCGGCGCATGAATTGCTTCGCGTGCTTGGTTTGCTGGAAGAAGGCGAGGAGATGTTGGAAATTTCGATCGGCGAGAACCAGGTTGGTTTTTCATCGGGCAATACCAATATTGCTTCGCGCGTGATCGAAGGACGTTATCCGGATTATAAACAGATCATCCCCGAAAAAACCGAGTCCGAGGTTTTGATCGACCGCCTCGCTCTTTCCCGCGCCGCCCGCTCCGCCGGACTTTTCAGCCGCAACGGTTTGAATGATGTTCAACTGCGCGTGAACAAAGCGAATAACATGATCACGGTTATCGGCCGCGATGCACAGACCGGTGAACAAACGGTGGATGTTCCTTGTATGGTCAAAGGCGCCGACGCTTTGGTGACTCTGAACTACCGTTATCTCTTGGATGGTTTGAACGCGATAACGCACGAGAAGATCTCGATCGGCCTTACCGACGGCAACTCTGCGGTTTTGATCCGGCCGGACGATCCGGCGGCCGGATACCTTTATATCGTCATGCCAATAAAACAATAAAAAAATAACCGCCATAGGGCGGTTATTTTTTTATTGTTTAAAGAACCTAATACTAAGAACCAAATTCCAAAAAGATTATCCCTAGCCATTGACAAGCAGAAAAAAATGATCTAAGTTCATACCTTGTTCCTTTGGGGCGGCTAGCTTAGATGTCGCGTCGGTCCAACGGGTTAACATGCCCTAGGGCGACTGGTTAGAAGCCACGACGGTTGAGAGCGCGCTATTTCCATTAGCGAGGACGCGGGTCCGAATCCCGCCCGCCCATCCACGACCCTGCTCAACGGAGCGGGGTTTTTCTTTCTAGGGGTTTTGTGCACGACAACTAATATTGACAAAGCCGGTGAAAAATGGTAATCATGCGGCAGTGATTTGTCGACAATCAAACAAGAAGGAGAAGGTAATGCTGGAAAACATCATTGAGATCATTAAAAAGGCGCCCGTCAAAAGTCCGCGGTTTTTGGAAGCGCTCGAGCTTTACGAAAAGGCGCGGGATGAAGAAAAATCGCTCTCGCAGCAGGACAAGGTTGCGGAAGTAGAGATTTTTACGACACTGAGTAAACGGTTTTGCGTCAGCCCCGCCCAACTCGGTCTGCTGATTGCTGAGATTGGGCCGTGCCGAATAATGGATCTTTTCAACCTACATATTGCTACAGGATTATTCGAGTATGAAGATCCGGAATATCCACTCTTCGTAGGATACGCAATCGCCCACGTCGCGCTCTGCAAAGACTGTGGCGGGGAGGCTCTTGTTACGCAACGACTCGTTGAGCTGCTAAAGAGCTGCAATGTCGGGTAAACAGAAACAAGCATCATTAAACCTCGCCGACGTGCGGGGTTTTTCTTTAAATAATTTCGATGTTATAATTTACGGACTATGGGTTATAAAGTTTTTTAAACAACGCGACCTTCGCGATGACGGTAAAAGATGTCCCCTGTTTGATAACATATCGGGATAAGTCCGGCGGTTCGCAATTGTCGATCTCGCTCATTGCCGACATGTTTATGCGCGGCGAGAAAGTTTTGTTCATCACCGCTTTTCCGCCGGGCAAAGAAAATTTTTTTGAACAGACAAAAAGCCGCGAAGAAAAAATTTCTTACATAGAAAAGATCACGGATCTTAACCCGTCAGCGCAAGCAATTGTTTTGGAGAGCGGCAACGAACGACTGTTTTTGGACTGCTTTGAAAAATTACCGGATATCAAAGAGCGGATAATTTTTGTAAAAAATATAGAAACATTCAGCGCGGAACTTTTTAAAAAACTGCTAGGCCGAGAAAACATTATCATGTCCGGGGACATCGACCGGTGCACGGATAAGGAGTTGGTAATCGGCAATGAGTTTGCGACAATCATCGCTTTTTCGCAGCCGGAAACACTCCTTCCGATCACGGTGCCGACGCTGCAAAAATACTCAGCCCTTTTTCACGGCCAGGACCGCGACGGTATCATACGGCTGATGCCATAAAAGAAGCCAAACCCCGTGTATAGCGGGGTTTTTAAGTTGTGCTACAATAATCGGGTATGAAAGACATATCCCCCATCCTTAAATCGCTCGGTTTTTTGGACAGCGAGATCAAGACGTATTTAACGGCGTTGTCGTTGGGGCCAAGTACGGTCATTGATCTTACGAAACAAGTGAAATTATCGCGCCAAGCGGTTTACACAGCGATCGAATCGCTTACAGCGCGAGGGATAATGAGCAGTACGACCATTGGGAAAAAACGACTGTACTCAGCCGAGCGGCCGGAAAAGCTTTTGGCCTACGCCAAGCGGCGCGAACAAGAATTGGATGGACATGTAAAAGACCTGGAAGAGGCCGTGCCTGAGTTAGAGCTGCGCGCCGGTGGTCAGCGCCCTTCGGTACGGGTTCTCGAAGGCAAGGAGGGATTAAGGGCGTACCTGGTCGATTTGAGCAAAGAAAATCCAAAAATAGTCTACGAACTTACCGACCGCGACGCCATGTATCGAGTGGTTACCAAGGAAGATCTCGAGCCGGTGCGAGGCCATCTTATAAAAACCAATTCGCACCTTAAAGCGCTTTACGCCGGCAATATACCGGTGCGGCCTAACTCGGAAATATACCCTCTGCCGGAAGAATATACAAAATTCGGTTCTGATATTACAGTTTATGGAAATAAGATCGTTCTGGTTTCTTTTGGAAGCAAAATGCAAACGGTGATCATTGAAGAAGAACGATTAGCGGCGGCGATGCGCATACTTTTCGAGATCGCTTTTAAAGAAGCAAAAAAAAGTTTTACGAAATAAAAAAAGCCTCGCCGAAGCGAGGCTTCCCCCAGATTAGCCACACATGGTGACCTCCTTGTTAGGCATTACGTGTGTTGATGGTTGTTGCGCTTCTTGGCACATGTCCAATACGGCCGCTTTGTGCCGTTCTCCGGATGGGAACATCGTCGAAAGTGATCACTTGTTCCTCTTCTAGTGAGATGCGTGCGCTCTTTTACCATCGGCTTTTCTTGGGGTGGTCGTTTCTGCAAAGAACCGCTAGCCAGACATAATAGAACCTCCTTGATCTGACCGTTATAAGATACAACAATAATCGTTTTTTGTCAAGTGGTTGGTAGAAGGAATCTAAAATGTTTTTTTACAAGACAGATTTCCGTATTTTTAGGTGTGATGAGGAAATACTTTTAAACCACCACGTACACCAATAAATTAATAATTTTTTGTTTCTATTAAGCCATTTATTTTAATCATGACAAGAGGGGGCTTGACAAAATTTTAAGACCGTGCTAAGTTCACCGTGTTCGAGGCTGACGAGTGTCAATCGAACGCAGGACATTAAAACTTTCGACAAGGAGAAAGATCATGAATACGAACACGAACAACGCCGCACTCACCATTTCCCAAGCTCTGCGCCGCACCAAGAAGCTCAAGGGTCGCATGGGTGAGCTGACCGCGCGCGCTTCGGCCTCGGTGAGCTATCTGCCTAGTGCCAAACCAGCCTTTGACTTTAAGGCGACGCGCGCCGAGGTTGAAAAGGTTCGGGAGGAGCTCATTGCTTTGGAATCGTCCGTGGCCAAGGCAAACGCGACGACATCCATCGATTTCGATGGGAAGTCAATGACGCTTGCCGAGGCGATCCGCCGCCTCCAAGAGTGCAAGGCTGAAATTGCCTGGCTCACTCAGCTAGCGCTCCGGTCGGGTACCGAGCGACACCGCGAGATGGGCTTCGACCAGGAAACCGGCCGCAATAATTTTGCGTATGTCGAGGTGGTCTATGTTAGCGACCTTACCGAGGTCGAACGCGTTGGAGAACTCGACAAGTTGCGCGATCGTTTCGAGCGATTGAATGACTTGGTCGAAACAGCCAACCATCGTACCGCCACCGACTGTAAGGAGTCGGTCAAGGAATAAACAGCGGCGGCGGGCGCAGAAAGACGGTGTGTTCGGGTGTCGTATTGTCAAACCAAAACTAAGCGCTCTAGGGCGCGAAGTAATGGCAAGACACGCGGCAGATTTTATACATCGTGAAAACGATGCATAAGAGATGAAACCGGTATTGATGACGAAATCGAACCAAGCGTTCAGAGTTTAGCCGTAAGACGGTCAGAACTCAGCACTAAGCGCTTAGCGAGCGGGGTGCGGTCTGCCAAGACTCGCGGAAACCCCTAAGTCATCAGCCTTTGTTCAACCCGCACATGCTCTCCGGAAGCGCTCGCCGCTTTCTTTCTTTCGAGGTCTGGTACGAACCAGACCTCGCCATTCCTAAGCTGGCCACACAGAGGAGAGGTGGTCAGATTGGGAATGGCGCGGCCCCGTCCTTTCTCGAGCGTCCGATCAGCGGCAACCCTCCAGCCGTTACAACCGATCGGATCCTCAAGAAAAGGCGGGGCTGGAAAGTTATCTTGTCTGCCATAAGATCTCGCGTGCGTGTTCACACTCCCGCCAGCACGTGCCGAGGTCTTTAAGGAGGCAAGATCATGAATAAAATTGAAGCACAAGCCATTGTGGGCAATGTCTGGACCGGGGAGTATCCGTCCGACGGGCGCCTTCACGAAGCGCTTCGTCTGACCGATATCGATCCGGTCGAGTTCAGGAAGCTTAAAGCCGCGACCCGCAAGGTCGAGGTGTTTCGACCCAAGTGCGAAATTTTGACACCGACCGGATTGAGGCGCTAGGTCTTTGAAATTGATCGGAGGTCTTCGTACGTCCAGAGTGGCGGGGAGGCGGGAGATGATGTGCGTGTCATTTCCTTGGAGCCGTTTTACCACCAATGGGGTGGCGGCTTCACAGAGAGCGCTGCAGCGCTCTCCCAAGGCGCGGCTCGCTACCGCGCGGCGGAAACGCACAAAAAGCAAGGCTCACGTGGGAGCCAAGCTTCGCCGGGGAAATTCCTCGGTTGTTAACCTCGTTATCCCCCATTTAGGGGAAACGAGGACCGCGTTCGCTGTTCTCTTTGGTGCGTCACGTGCGCACCGGGAGGACAACGGCGTTGAGTGTGGCGGGGTACGTTTTTCTCCGTCGCACACCATGAGTTTTCTTTTACCAACCTTGTTCCGGCGGCCGCAAGTGCGTCTTGCGGCCGACTCTTCTCCAGATAATCAATGAGTCAACATTTCTCGATCGAGAAATATTGTCCCAGGTGGTTTTTTGAAGAAGGGCGCGTAACACGTTATTTCGCTCTCCCGATGGAGGACAAAATGGCACAGTCGCAGCACAAGCACCTGACGTACGCAGAGCATCTTAACATTCTTTTGGAGGGAAAGAAGATCGGAAAGAAACGGACCCGCCGACTTTGGGCGCATATCCATAAATGTCGCAAGTGCGCGAACGACTTTGATCGGTGGGAAGGAATTGTCTTGTTTCAATTGCCGAAAGATATGGGCGGACGGTTTGGTCCCGTAGCTTGATTGACGCACGTTTTGGCGACCGAAATATACCTCTCGGTCGCCGCTCTTCTCCAAAAAACAATGAGTCAATATTTCTCAACCGAGAAATATTGACTCATACGGTTTTTTGAAGAAGGGTTAAAAACATCGATAAGTTTTACCCTGGGTGCGGCGCGTTTCCGCTTCCCGGCCTGCGTCATAAAACCCTTCTCTAAAACGGGACCTTCCCGCAAAGAGATTTTAGGGCGTGGACGAGACAAAATTGAGATGTTAATCGCTTGGATCGCTTTCGAATTTGTCTCGTCGGCCGTCGACGGCCGATATTCGAAAGACTGAAACACGCGAAAGGAACCAACGGGTTCCGCGCTCAAGCCGGATAATCGCCAAAGCGACTTTCCGGAAAACGCAATTGCATCTTGTATCGGACTCTTTGACACCAGCGGCAAGTAAAACAAAAGGAGATTAAATGGCGTCGCAACACAGACACCTTACAGTTATCCAAACCCAAGGGTTGGAGTACGTGGCGCACAACATGGATACGCTTATCAGCGTAACCAAACCCATCAGGGTTGGAAGGCGAACGGTCAAAAGAATCCGCGCACACCTAAAACATTGCAAGCAGTGCCGTGATGCGCTCGGTATTTATGACGACGACGAAGATGTGTTTCCGGTAGACGAATGTTATAGAGACTGGGATCCGCCGAACACTCTTAAACGGGACAGGCGCGGTGAAATGCCAGTACCGGAAGGTTCTGACATACCGTAACAATAAAGGGGGTGAACTGGTATCGACAGCGTAATCGGAGAGAAGGGATGCATGCCGAAGACGCCCAAGGCTTCGTAAAAATGGGCAGCCCAGAAACGCGGCTTAAAAAATCGTTCGTCGAGCTTAGCTCGACCGTCGCCCGTGTCTTTTCCGTCTGGACACGGTGTCGGCGTCAATCGACGGCTATAACGCAAGAAGCCTCACAACTACCTTGCGCCGAACCGGGCCTGTGATACGCCAGCCGGGGAGCTAAAGTCCCCGGAAGCCGCCTTGAGCCACGATCAAGGAAAAGCATGTAGCGTTCTTTCTTAAAGACCGTTGGACCCGGGTTCGATTCCCGGCACCTCCACCACGACCCCCCTCATTAATTTGAGGGGGGATTTTTTTATCGGGGGTAAGAACTAACAACTAAGAACTAAATTCCAAAGATAAATGAAAAAGCCCGGCCGAGACGCTGTCTCGTCGGGCCCAAAGGCGCTTTGCGTTTGTCAGCTGCCGCGCAACATCGAGTTTTGCTGCGCGGTTCGTTTGGCGCGATCGATGTCGTCAGCGAGACGATTCATCTCTTCGGCCAACAAGACGAGCTTGCTGCGCGCGGCGGCCCAATCGACATCGGACGATGCTTCGTTCAAAGCGTCAAACTCCGAAAGGTTGCGATCAAGGCGCTCAATGCGCAGGAAGATATCAAAAGGGATCGAAAATTCGTCGCACAGTGCTTTGATATGGGCAAAGGTCTCTTTTGCCAGCTGCTTGTTTTGCAAGACGAACCGTTTGGCCGCGCCCATTCGCATTTTCGGAACAACGAAGCGCCGGTAAAGGAAAAGGAGGATGACGACAAAGATGAATCCAAAGAAAACGATATTGCCCTCGGCAGACGCTCCAGAATCGTGCGACATAACGGTGAGAAAAGAAATCAATGGGTGATTTTCATGCATGTTGGCGATCCCCTTTTTGCAATTTGAAAGATCGAAATTCTGATCACCATACGTTGAAACGATCGTTTTGTCAACGGTCGCGGAACACACGATAGGGCACCGTCTCATATAATGTGGCGCCATTAATTTATCATCGTCATTGCGAGGAGTGAGCCGAGGCGAGCGACGCGGCAATCTCGAGTAAATATCGCCATGGTTGCGTCGTTCACGAGATTGCCGCGCCCCGATGGCCATCGGGGCTCGCAATATGACGATAATTGATGAAAATAAGTCAGAATGAACGATAAGCATTGGTCTAGGTCAAGTTATCCCTCTCACTAAGTGAGAGGGAGCTCGGCGATAGTTGACCGGCGGCGAGAAAAACGGTATACAGGACACTGTCGCCCTTGGGCGGCGTTTGTTCTTTTGAAACAAGGAGGCAGAGAACATGGCAGACGAAGCAATAACCCTTGGCCCAAGCCGTATTGATCATGCGCGAGCGCGGCGCGATTGGCGGAAAGCGATCAGGCCGATCTTGCAGCGCGACGACGGCGGGCGGGTCATCGGCCCCGAGCTTGAGGAGGACACGGAGCGCCGCTACGAGTTGTGCGCTTCGATCATGAGGCGTCTTCTTGGCGCCAGCAACGGCTCAAAAACGAACAACTGCGGCTTGGTTCGCGAACTGATCGCGGAAGTGCGTTCGAGCATCGAGCGCATGATCCTGGCCCAAGACTATGTCGCCTTTGCGACGAAGCGCGAGATGTTCCACGAGGCGCTCGACGGCTGCGCTCCTGCGCTATTGCCGGAATCGAAAGCGCGGTTTGAAGCCTACGCCCATGTTATTACGCAATGCAAAGCGTTTCAGACCAAATGGCATTTTGCGCAGCTGCGGCAGTTGGCGGAAGCGGTCAAGAACACCAACATCGACCCGGGCGCGCGACACGCGGCCTGGCAAGAGGTGTGGGGCATTACCAAAGACCGGTGCGATCAAGAACGCATGGAGGCGGAATATTCGCCGGACCAGTCCCCCATCGGCGCCGTTCCGCTGCGCGAAATTCGCGCATTCTCATAACGCAAAACCAACAACATCACGAGGCCGGCCGCGGCCTCTTTTTTTATGCTAAAATGGCTTTATGAAAAAATACGTCATCACCGGCGGGCCGTGCGTGGGAAAGACGACGGTTTTGGAATTGCTGGCGGCCAAAGGCCACGCCATTCTGCCGGAAGCGGCGCGCATGATCATCGTGGAAGAGTCGGTGCGCGGCAGCGACGTGCTTCCTTGGAAGGATCTGGAAAAATTTCAGGAAGCGGTTGCGCAACTGCAGCTGAAGAATGAAGCGGGCGTATCGGCAGAATTAGTTTTTTTGGACCGAAGCATTATTGACGGATACGCCTATTGCGTCCTTGGAAAAATTCCGGCGCCGGAGCGATTGTTAAAGAATGCCGCCGGACGGTATGAGAAAATTTTTTTGCTTGAACCGTTGAGCGTCTATGCCAAAGACGGCGCAAGGACCGAAGACGAGCGCACCGCCAAAATGATCCATGACGAGATCGGCAAAGCCTATTCCCGTTTCGGATACGAGCCGATCATTGTGCCGGTCATGTCGCCAGAGCAAAGAATCGCGTATATTTTGGACCGGCTCGCTGTTTGATGCGATTGAATTTTTAAAGCCGCGCTACACCATTGACGGCCCCGCGCAAAAGGACTAAGGTCGGATTTCGGGTCAATCTGCTCGAAGGAAACAAGGAGGGAAAATGCCGCTCATTACGCTTGAACAAGTTTTGAAAGACGATCCCGTTGACAGTCCCAGTTTTGAAGCCGCTATTGAGGCGCTGAAGCGTCTCATTGAAACGCCCGAGCTTTCGCCGGCGCAGAGCGAAGTCTTTGAAGGTTTTCGGACGGCGCTTGCGTCCCGTGCTTGGACCGACGAAGACATAAAGAAGTTTGTCGATCGCGCGGGCTCCTGCGCCTTGGTCGCATTGCTTGCGGACCGGGTCGACGTGAAGCCTGAAAGCATGAATACGGGATGCTTGGCCAAAGCCAACCTGTTCGCCGCTTTGCACATGAAGGGGTGTACGCTCTGCAAGCTGTTCTTCATGCTTGAGCAGGCGCCCTCGCCGGCCAAGAGCGAATCGTCCAACTGACCCGCGCCCGGCCATTGTTCACGGGTGCCAATCAACCTCGCCACCGGGCGGGGTTTTGTTTTTGTCCGTGCCCCGGCATTGACGCGGACGGGAAAATGCGGTAAGACTCGCAGTTAGGGAAAAACGGGAGTTCTTGCAACAAAGGAGAGAAGTAATGAGCACAAGAGCATTATCCGACAACATCACTGACTGGGGTTCGCGAAGTTTTGCCAGTCCCAGCAGCGATAATGACCGAAGCGCGTTACTCGATGAACTCATTGCGGACAACGTTGAACTGATCGCCTGCCGGCTCATCAGCGAACTCAAAGACGATTTTGAGAGGAGCGCTTACGCTTATCTGTTGGTCTCGAAACTCGTCACCGCCGGAAAGACTGATGCGGCGCGCTCGGTACTGGTGTCTTTGCCGGGCATGGACGTAAGGTTCCGTTTCGCGGTCTCGCTCGAGATCTACTTGGCGACCAAGGAGCCAACCGACCTGTTTCGCCTGCGCAGCGTGGCCGACCGCTTAAAGCCGCAAGACAGGGCCTGGGCCTACCTCATGGCCTACCAGCAGACGCGCGACCGCAACGACTTGTTCCTGGCCGGACAAGCCCTCAAAGCGCCCGGTGCTGGCCTGAGATTCAGGAGCGTTGCAGATAACGCCCCCGCGAAAGGATGAGGTTAAATGCGAAAAAACGGAAAAAGCGCTCCGCTTGCCTCGCTTGCCGATAAGCGGCGGCGGCTCGAAACGATGACTGTCGCGGTCATCGAGTCGGTCAAGGCGCATGGCGGAACCGTCGAGCGCGTCAACCAAACAGAAATGAAAGTGACGCTGCCCGGCGTCGAAAAACCGATCAGGGTTTTGCTGGACACAGCGCGGCGAAGGCTTGGCGAAGAAGGTGTCGTTCAAGCGACACGGTTCATCGAACACTACAATAGAACGCGCCAACCCAGCTGACACGTTCTCCTTCACGGGGCGCCCAATGGCGACCTTTTTTGTAATTACTTGATTGAATAAACTAAGACAAATCTTTTGCTAGAATTCCAACGACATTGTCGGCCAGTTGGTCGATGGCGCATAAATATGCCGCCTCATCTGCGATTGCATCAGGTGGAGGAGGAAAAATTATTTGCGCTTTATGACCTCTCTGAATTTTTTCAAGGTTTGTTGTTTCATCAATCGTTACTCGATGTATGACGCCTGTTTTGTCGGCGAACTCTACAAAAGCATCAATTCCATGAAAAATATCGAGAGGCATGCCCAGGGCGCTGAAAAATTTTAAATTATCTTCGTCTCCAATTTTTAAAAAACCGCGTCTCTCAAGTTGTTCGATGACGGCCAGGCGAAGGTCTTTTGCAAAATCCTTAGACGGGTTGGTCGGATCGTCGAATTGTAATTCACGAGTCAGTTGGATAGATTTTTCGTAGGACAAAAAGCCGTTTTCTTCCGCGCCTAATTTCTCGGCGCGTTCATGCCACGCCGATTTGGGAAACGAAGCGCCTAAAACGTCAAATTCATGCAACCGCCCGGAAATTTCTTTAGACCGTTCTCTAAACATATGGCCAACAACAGTGGCGCGTATTAGGCCTAGTCTCGGGAAGTAACGGCTGTATTATAAGACATTGAAGAAGTTTTTTGTAGGTATTTTTACCGGGTCATTTCATATTCAGCTGAATAAAGAAAACACCAGCTTTTGGCTGGTGCGCTTCGCTTCTTGTTGCGGCGATGTCCTAGAGAAAGAGCTCGAAGACATCAAAGACCAATATTTTTGGCGGATGACCGATCTTTCGCCGATCCAACTCGTCAAGAAGCACTTGGCACTTCTCGTCGAAATCTAGTTCGGCAACCTCGATCGCCATCCTTGTCTCTGGCTGCACTTGCCCGTAATCAATGCTGTCATCGATCTTACGGCTCAGCGCGGGGATAAGTTTGCAGGTGGACAAGACGACCGTGTCCCAAAACGGCTTAAGGCCCTCGGTCTGGAGACAGGTGGTCTGGAGCGCTTTGAGTTTCATTTTTTGTTACAACCTCCTCGCTAAGATAGCTCCGAAAGAAGAACTTGGCTTATTTTAGCCGCCCATCGGGTCGCATCTTTGCGGGTCAATCCTATATCAGAACGCCATGAATTGTCAAGACCCGCGCGTTCAAAAGCGCGAGACAGGATGTTCAGCTCGTCAATGATGCCGGTGTGGGCTCGCTTGCGCGAAGTGTCGGCGCTTTCGATGGCAAAAAGCTCCTCAGAGACCTTTCGTTCGGCTAAAAGCGAGATCGAGTTCAAATAACGGGAAACGCCTTTCTTAAGATTAGCAAGAAGTTTGTTTAAAACTTCTTTGTCTTTCCCTTCGGGCACGGAAGCGATCTGCGTGACGATTGACATGTAAGCGTCATAATCGCGACCCTTGAATTCGGCTTGGTCCTCGCCGTGTTCACCTTCAACCATCCGGTCCCAAGAATCGGCCAAGAACGGATCGGCTTTGGATTGGGATACGGGGTGACTTTCTTCGTTTGGCGCTTCAAATGACGGATGTCTCTCGTTCATATTGTTTAGCTATAAGTAATTGTACAGACTCTATCAGGAAAAACGCCTTTTATCTAGTCGTTCAAATTAATATTGATGGTGGCGGTCGCGTTGTCGCCGATGTCGTCGTAGGCGGTGGCGGTGAGCGAATGGAAGCCGCGGGCGACGGTGCTTGGGATAACGGCGTTCAGCGCAAAGCCGGGAGTGATCGACGACGAGCCGAGCGGCGCGCCGTCGAGGGCGTAATCAACGCGCGTGATGGGGCGCGGCGCCGTAATGCTGACCTGAAGGTTAAGATCGTGCGTTGACAGCGTCGAGCCGTCGACCGGGTTGGCCCAGTTCACGATCGGCTGGTTGCCCGGCGCGTGGGCGTCGTCGTATTCGGTCGGCGCGTGCTGGGCGACGATCCCGTTCTTGGCGGCCCAGCGTTGCACGGCCGCTTCCCACGGCGCGAACATCGGATCGACCGA
>Ga0265314_10000712_pt1 | contig 40209 bp, 31 predicted proteins | sample 4126metaG_FD_203106 | JGI IMG/M metagenome (GOLD analysis project Ga0265314, IMG submission 203106) | Rhizosphere microbial communities from Carex aquatilis grown in University of Washington, Seatle, WA, United States - 4-1-26 metaG | ecosystem: Host-associated > Plants > Roots > Rhizosphere >...
GAAGGCGCATATTCGTTAGAAATCTGTAACTGAGGAGCAACGACGCCAGACGCCCCGCCCCGCCGCAAGACCGCCTGAGATATTTTTAAAACACGCTCTTAGGGTTGGGAACCAACCGCCATCCGACGTCAAGTCCCGCAGGGAGGCTGAAATCACTCCCGCAATTAATACTCCTCGAAGGTGATATGGTACCTCTTGCTCGGCCCGCTCCCCGACGCCACCTCATCCGACGGTACGATCCACCTCCCCCGGACCGCGGCTGTGGCGAAGCCCAAGCCGCAGCGCATGGCCAACAACCAACGTGTCGGAAACCCTCGAGATCCTCAACCCTACCAACCACCGCTGACCCTTCGAGCACTTCTTGGTAGAGAGTCCGGTCCCTCCTTTAATCCTGGTGCCCCCCTTCCCGGCGGCATCCGTGTCATCCCTGAAATCCGTGGTCCACCCTTCGTTTCCTTCGTTGCCTTCTGTGAAAATCTCCGTCTGCTCCATTCTCTCCCTGCGAGCCCAGGTTGTCCCCAGACTCCTAGCAATCCTTGTTCTCCCTGCTGGGCCAACCATTCCCCACACCCCCAGTGTTCTCTCCGTGGTAGAGGGGCCGGTCCCTCCTTTAATCCTGGTGCCCCCCTTCCCTGCGCCATCCGTGTCATCCCTGAAATCCGTGGTCAAGCCTTCCTTTCCTTCTGTAGGAGTTCCCGGCTCTCCCTCCCCTCCTTTGATCCCGGGGCCTTCCCAAATATTAATTAAATCATATATGTACTTGACGTATGTCCTCCGCCGCGCTACCTTGAGCACCATGAAGAGCGGCCAAGCCCAACCGGCGCCCCGCTGCGTGCTCGGCATGAACCCTGCCCTCCCGGCAAGGCCACGCATCCACCCCGTCTGCCGTCTTCTCCAACTCGGGCGCCTCCTCCTTTGCCCTAGTTTAATCTCAAATTTCGAATTTCAAACGCCCTCCCCTTTAGCCTTTTACCTTCATCCTTTAGCCTTTCGAAAAATCCCTTCCCACAGCCGGAAAGATCCGTCCCTTAAGCCAGAATATCCCCCCTTAAGCCGTAATATCCCCCCTTTTCCCAGAATATCCCCCCTCTCATTTTCGCTCACAACTCATTCCAGCACAGTCACATCCATCGCGCGCCAAGAACTGACCAGAAATCACCACCCTGGTTATCAACCACTTGCGCATGGCGAGAACAACAACACGTTGCGCCGCCCCCATCGGCCCACCCGTCTCGCCGGTTTTGCCTCGCGCTACCGGGCCTGGGAGCGCGCCCGACCCCTCGGGGCTCCTTGGCTGTTACCGGGATTCAAGCACCACGCGAAAACCCATGTCTTCGTTGCTCAGATTCATGGTCCCGCTGAAACGGTAGGCGGCCAGCAGATAGCCGGGGAGGCTGTCGTTGAAGGAACCGCCTCGGAGCACCTTGGTCACGCGCGCCTCGTTGAACCAGTCATCGCACCATTCCCAGACGTTGCCGCCCATGTCGTAGAGACCGTTCGCGTTCGGCTTGAAACTGCCCACCGGCGAAGTGTTGGCGAACTCGTCCACTTTGAGTTCAGGCCCGTAGTTGCCGTCCCCGGCTACCGGCGGCCAGTAATGTCCCCAGGGCCAAATGATCTGGCCCTTCATCCGTCCTTCCGGGGTTTTGCCTTGCTCAGGAGCCAGGCCCACCGCGACGCTCCACTCCTGGTCAGTCGGCAAACGGTAGCGCTGCGCCTCGGACAAGCTCCCCTCCCGGCGCTCCTTGGCCGTCAGCCAGGAGCAAAAGGCGGCCGCATCCTCCCAGTTCACGTTCACCACGGGATGCGTCGGCCCTTGGGCAAAGCCCGGCTCGGTCCAAGGCCGGTTGGTGGCTTTCCGGAAAACCTCATAATCCTGAACCCGCGTTTTCCAAATACAGAACCGAACTTTCAGCCCCTCAATAGGCACGAACCGCATTCCCAGACTGTTCTCCAACCGCAAGGCCTTGGCCTTTGAGTCCGCTTCCGAGGCCCCAGCCGGACTCCGATTGGTAGAGGCGGCGCTTTGATCCTCCGCCACGACACCCGTCGCGGCCAGCATCAGGAGCGCCGCCACCACCTCGAGTTGCCCCAGGAGCGCGCTAGAGTTCCGAAATGGCCATCGTGTCATACGCCGGTTCACTTGAGCCCACCGTTAACGCAGTAGAGGTTCTTCGCCGTGCGGAGAAACAGGCAGCCGTCGGATGCCACCACCGAAGAGGTGCACGGCCCTTCGCCCATCGGGATCGTCCCCAGCACTTCGAAGCGATTTCCAGCCGAAAGCACCACCGCGGTTCCGTCTTCGCTCAGGCAGTAGATCTTCCCGTCCGCACCCGTGGGCGACGCATAGAAGATCTCGCGGACGCCGAGTTTGCCCTGCCAAAGCCTCTCGCCGCTAGCCGGGTCAAAACAGATCAGCATCTGCCGATCTCCATCGAGCGCGAAGAGTTTGCCTTCGTAATAGAGCGGCGTGCAGACGTCCGGAACGAACTGGGTGAAACGCCACGCGACCTCGCTGTCGCCGACAGCTCCCGACCCGCCCGCCCGCAGGGCCAGCAGGACTTCGCGTTTGGGGCCGCACGCATAGACGAAGCCGGGGGCCACCACCGGGCTTGGAACGATTCTGCCGCCAGGGTTCTTCTTGAGGTTCAAGCCTGAAAACCGCCAGTTCTCCTGGCCCGAATCGGGCCGGTGCGCCGTGACGCAGTCGGCGCCAACGACGATCAGCTCGACGCCTTTGGGCGTATAGGACGGGACCGGCGTGGTGTAGGCTTCCATCGCTTCCTCCGGCGCCTCGCTCTTTCGCTCCTGTTGCCACAGGATCTTGCCGGTCGCCGGGTCGAGGCAGATCAGCCACGATTGCCGCTCCGGTTTTCCATCCTGGGCCGTGCCATACGTGGGCGGATTGCGCTGTAGGAGCGCCAGGTAAAGCTTGCCCTCGAAGAGCAGCGGACTTGCCCCGTAGAGAAACTGGACCGCGAACGTGCCGAAGGTCTCCCGCAGTCGCTGGTGCCAGATTTCGTTCCCGGTAAAATCGAAAGCAGCGAAATCACTGGTCCCATAGATTGCGTAAACGCGCTGCCCATCCGTCACCGCCGAGCAGGCTGCCATGTTGTTCTTGCCGACCTCACGATCGCCCTCGGCAACCAGCTTGTCCCAACGAACTGTGCCGGTCCTCCTCTCGATGCAAAGGAGGCGCAGCTTTTTCTCCTGGTCCGCGCTGGGCACGAAAACGGAATCACCCCAGACAACGGGAGTGGCCCCGCTCTTCCCGGGAAGCGGGCACACCCAGGAGACGCCTTCCGTCTTGGTCCAATGAACCGGCAAATTGGTTTCTGAAGAAGAGCCGTTGAGGTTCGGCCCGCGCCACTGCGGCCAGTTCTCCGCTCGCAGCGGGTTTATCAGCAGCACGAGCGAGAGCCAAGCCCAAGCCGGCACAGGGCGCTCTCGTGGCGCCAGGGGCCTTCGAGGAATCGGTGCAAAACTCATTCGACGGTTCTTAGAACGCTGTTTGGCCTCCGCCGGCGGCGCCACGATAAACCACCGCTCAAAACCGGATCTTCCAAGCGACCGGCGACTGCGGGCCTTTGAAACTCACCGACAACAGGTCCCCTTTCCTTTGTTCTTGAACGGGGATCGGGCTTCCTGCCGCCGTGGCCGATGCCTTCGGATGCACGGCACCGTCAGGGGGCAGGTGGATGAAAAGCGTGTAGTCCTGCCCAGGAATTACCTCCGAAAGCCCTTGCATCGCCCTGGCTGCCGGGTCCCAGGAGAGATCGAGGATCGAAAACGCCCCGGTGATGTGCCGCGAAGTGCCAATCAGTTGAGGGCGGTTCAGCAGCCGATGAACCAGCAACACCCGCGTGTCATGGCCCTCGACCTCCACGGAAATGCTTTGTGAGACGACGCCCACGAGTTTCTGATTCCAGAAATCGAAGGCAACGCACTTCTCACCCGCCGCGAGCCCTAGCTGGCCGGCGAGCGAAACCGTTTTTGTGACCGGCGATGTTCTCCAGTTGGGAAGGGCGACAACGTCGTAGGTTCCTGCTTTCGCGTTCACCTTAAGATCCAGGATCTCAGGGTAGTGATGAATATAGTCGTCCGCCCGGACGTGTTTGAAAGTGTCCCAGTCAACGTCCGTGCCACGGCTGAACAAATCCATTGGGGCAATGGGCATGGTAGGCATGGTTCGCCGCAGCAGCGACAGGCGCTCGGGCGACAGCTCGGGCATGACTCCAGCCAGGGGATAAACCACCCCGCTGAGTGCGACCATGCTCACCAGGGTTCGCGCTTCCGCCAGGGTCACACCAAAGCCGATCATCGGATCCTCGCGCGTCCGTGCGGTCTCCACAACTTCCGCCGGTCGTTTGCGTTTCGCCTCCTCAACCGTTAGGCGCTCGCCCAGTTCCATGCCTTCCCCGGGCATGACGTACACGACCACCCGGTTCAGAAAGGCGTTGGCATTGATCGAGCTGAATAGCGCGTACATGCCGTGCCAGTTGTTGTAAACGTCCTGGCCGTTGAAGTAGGAATTGAAGAACCCGATGCCGTTGAGCGGCGTCCCGGCAGGACAGCCTTCAACGAACGTGTTCGGCCCGATAACCTGGCGGATCACCTCCAGCCGATGCCGGTAGACTTTGAGTGGATCGGTCTGCTTGTCATGCAACCGGTCCAGGTCAACTGTCGGCGCGTACTTCGGCACCGCATGCTCCCCGTCGAATTTATAGTATTCAAAACCCCAACCTCCGAGGGTTCCGAACAGCTTGGTGAGAAAGTCCAGAACCTCGGGATGACTAGAGTCTAACGCGGGAGTGCCGTAGTCCTGAACGATATTCCCCTGCCGGTCGCGGAGATACCAGTCGGGGTGGGCCGAAACCGCCCCGGCGTAGGCATTGGGAACCAGCCACAAGCCGGGATGCAACCCTTTCGATTTGATATACTCGGCAATCCATTTCGGCCCTTTGGGAAACTTCTGGTCATCCCAGTGTTCAATCCAGTAGTGCCCTTCCTTGAGACCTCGATCGTAGCCGTCGTCAATTTGCACATACTGGAATCCGTAGGGTTTGAGGTGTTCGGCCAGCCAGTCTGTGTTCTTCACGACCGCGTCCTCGGTCACGTCGCCGTAGTAGCTGGTCCAACTGCACCACACCATGGGGGCACGGCTGAAGATCGAATCATCGAAGGGGGCATAATACGGAACGCCCAAAGTCTTGGTGTAGTATTCCGGGACCAGCCGCACCACCGCTGGGCCGGGGAGAGGCATGACCAGGTCGAGGAAATTGGTTCCCGGCACGTGGGCCGAAAATCGCGCCTGCTCCGTGAATTTGATGGCCGTGTCGCTTTCCTGATCGAACAAGCTGTGAAACGTAGAAGCAGACACCTGGCCTAAAGCAAAGTACATGCACTCCGGATTGTGCCGGGGTAGGAATGACGGGTTCCTAGTCATGCTCCCTCCGTAGCTGCCCGCCACCTCACCGGTGCCCTGCCAGCTGACAGGTGACCCGTCGGGATCAAGCAATCGAGCCAAACGGCGGGTGCGGGACACCGGCGCCTGGCCAGTTAGGACAGCGGCGGGCGCCGAACTGGAGATCCTCAGGTCATTGCCAACTATCTCGAAAATCCAGGTGGTTCTGGGCAGCGAGGACCGCACCAGCACCCTGTCCGAACCGCTGGTTTCCGCCTCCCATTGCCTTAGTTCAGTCAAGCCCCCAGAGGCGTCAAGGTTCAGATGGACATCCTCCAGAACCGTTCCCAACCGCGCGTGTTTGAGCGTCAGGCGGCCGCGATTGCCATCGGCTTCAATCGTCCATTCGCCGCTGGTCAACACGGCATGAGGCGAATCGGCGGCTGCGGTCGGGAACCAAGTCAAAAACGCCGCTGCGATCGCGGGTAAAGCCGGGGTCAGCCTACATCGCAAGAAGGTGAGCATGTCGTTTGGAGAGTATGGGAAGCGGCCGGAAAAACCAACCTCTCATCGAAACCACGCCCTCGGAATGCACGGCCCTGCACCTCCACGGTAGGGCTTTTATACTCAGCAGGCGCTGACACGCTGGGATCGAGGCTTTGCCTCGGGCGTTGGTCGGGGGCTCCCGTTCTGCCTGATGTTCGGGTTGCGTTCGCCGGGGGGAATCCCGTTGCGACCGGGGCTCATTTCTGGTCCACTGCTAGCGTGCGGTCAACGCGCCAAAAAGTCGTCTTGCTCAGCGCCAACCGCTGCACGACGCCCGACCCGGTTTTTCCTCTCGGTCTGACTTGCCTGAGCGCAGCCCTCAATGGGGCCGGCTACGAGACGCGTTGGCTGGACGTTCAGTTGGACACAGATACCTTGGAGCAGGCGTTAAAGGAATTCCGCCCGGACGCGGTGGGTATCTCGCTGCGCAACATTGACGACATTCTCATCCGCAAGCGCGAGACTTTCTTCGGGGAACTGGCCGCGCTGGTGCGCCGGGTTAGAGCCGCGTGGTCCTGTCCAGTCGTTTTGGGCGGGAGCGGTTTCTCGGTGTTCCCGCAACGCCTGCTGGACCTGAGCGAAGCCGACTTCGGCATTCAAGGCGAGGGTGAAGCAGGCCTGCTCGCCCTGCTGGAGGTTTTGAGAACCGGAGCCGGCTTCGCGAACGTGCCGGGCCTGGTTCACAGAGTTGGCCAGCAGATCGTGGTCAACCCACAGCAACCCGGCCCACTGTCCTCCCCCACCACGAGTGCCGACCGGCCCGCGCGGGTTGTCTCGCACTACCTGAGCACGAGCGGGATGCTAAACATCCAGACCCAGCGCGGATGCGCCCACACTTGCTGTTACTGCACCTATCCGCTAATCGAAGGCCACTCCCCCCGTCGCCGTCCACCGGAGGAAATCGCCGAGGATTTTGCGCAGATTGAGGCGCAGGGCGCACGGTATGCGTTTGTCGTGGATTCGGTTTTCAACTCGTCGCAGGCGCACATCGTTGAGACCTGCGAAGCGCTCTTACGGCGCAGGTTGGCAATCAAGTGGGGCTGCTTCCTGCGCCCTGAGGGACTGACGGCGGAGTTGATGTCACTGATGCAGCGCGCCGGCTTGGCCCATGCTGAGTTTGGCTCGGACAGTTTCTGTGACTCCGTGCTCTTGGAATATGGAAAGCGATTCACCTTCGATGACGTGCTGCAAGCAAGCCAGGCTGCACGCTCAGCCAAGGTGGACTACTGCCACTTCCTCATTGCCGGTGGCCCCGGCGAGACGCCTGAGACTCTGGAAGAGGGGTACCGCAACTCGCTGCTGCTTCCAGGCGCAGTCATCATGGCTGTGGTTGGAATGCGCATCTACCCAGGGACTGGTTTGCACCGGCGGGCGCTTCGCGAGGGCCGCATCAATGCGGATGCTGACCTGCTCGAGCCGAATTATTATCTCGCGCCGGGTCTGACGACCGAAGCCGTTTTCGCCCAACTGCACAGCTTTGCGCAGCGCTCGCCGAACTGGATCGCTGGCGATCCCTTCCCGGGATATGACCGGCTCATCCAACGCCTGCGCAGCCGGGGGGTGCTCGGTCCGTTATGGAGCTACTTTGCCGTGCTCCAACGCCTCAGCACGCCGCCAGGCTCAAGGGTGCCCACCGCCTGAGCGTCTGTGCTTCCTCGCACAACCCGATTCCAGCAGCCCGAGGGTTGGCAGAGGCGACCTTGATCGGCTCGGCAGATCCTACGGGAGCCAGAAGTAGAACCGGCGCAATCAAGAAAAAGAGATTTTTTATCATGCCAGGTTGAGTCCGGGCCGGGCCATGGTCGCACCCGGCCGGGGGAGGGTGTATGGCCCGATTGGTTCATGGCTGCCATCTAGGCTTTAACTGGAAACAAATCGGGACTCAGCAAGCCGTGCGCGATGGGCATTAGCGGAACGTTTCGATGCCTGATTGCTCGCGAACGGGAGAAGGCTGTGGTAGATCTTTCCTTTTATGAGCATAGAAGAACGACTCAAAGAACTCGGAATCGAACTGCCCAGCCCGCCGCCGTCGGCAGGCAATTACGAGCCATGGATTCTGGCGGGGAACCTGTTGTTCATTTCCGGCCAGTTCCCAATCGAAAACGGCCAACCGCGTTACACGGGCCCGGTTGGAACGATGTTGACCGAGAAGCAAGGCTACGCGGCGGCCCGTTTGACTGCCCTGAACGTGCTGGCGCAGATTCGCGCAGCCCTGGGGGGCTTCGATCGCTTGGAGAGCTTGGTCCGCGTCGAAGGCCACATCGCGAGTGCGTCGAACTGGAACAACCCCCCGAAAGTCCTGGATGGTGCATCGGACCTGTTCCTCTCGGTTCTCGGGGAGCGCGGGAAGCATACTCGCACGGCCTTCGTTCCCACGAGGTTGCCCTTGAACCTGAGCATTGAATTGGTGGTAACCGCGTCTGTTTCGACGACGTAACTTCAAAGAGAGACACGGCAGGCGGACTCCGGACCGTGAAACCGGCCAGGCTCGTGGGCGGACCCAGCACTAGGCTCTCTTCGCGTCTTCCTCCTTGGCAGCATCCGCGATCGGGAGGTAAATGGTGAATATGCTGCCCTTGCCAACCGCCGATTCAACCGCCAAGCCATGTCCAAGTTCCTTGGCCAGCTCATAGACGGTGTAGAGTCCCAAGCCGGTGCCGTGCCGGGATGAAAAGGACTTGGTGGTAAAGAACGGCTCGAAAATTCTCGGGAGAACTTCGGGGGCGATCCCGCATCCGGTATCCTGAACGGCCACGAAGACATAACCCGACGCCGGGGCGGGCCCCAAAATGAGATGTGTCGGCAGCACCCTCACGGGTCCGGCACGGAGCACGATCTCCCCGGGGCCGTCCAGAGCGTCGGCCGCGTTGAGGATCAGATTCAGCAGCATTTGCTGCATCAAACCTCGAGCCCCTCGCACAGCGGGAAGACCGCTCGCCACTTCCCGCCGCACGCGCACTTCCTTGAGAAACCGGTCACCTAGAAGGCGCATGGTCTCCTGGACAATCCGCCCCGGATCGCAGGCGGTTATCTTTTTCTCGTCTTCCCGTCCAAACCCAAGCATAGCGCGGACGATCCCCGAGCCTTGGTCAACCATGGTTTTGATGCGTCCCAGTCTGGTGCGCACCTTCTCACGGTCTTCGAGGTTGTTTTCGATCACTTGGACCGATCCCTTGATGATCGAGAGGATGTTATTGAAGTCATGGGCAACCCCTGCGGCCAAGGTCCCCAAGGCGGTCATCTTTTGGCTGTGGACCAGCTCCTGGGTCGCCCTTTCCAATTCGTGGGTTCGCTCCTGAACGATCTTCTCCACACGTGCGTAGCTGCGCCTGAGTTTGAGATGGCGATTGACCGCCAAGCCGGCGAAGAACAGCGCCACCAGCAGCCCGGCAGCAGCCACGCTGATCAAGCGCGCCTCACGGTACCAGGGCACGAAAACTCGGAATTCCAGCGCCACCGGGCGGGGCTCGATGTTCCAATTGCGATCCATCGCCCTGACCTCGAAGGTGTGTTTGCCCGCCCCAAGGACGCGGAGGGCCACCGACACGCTGCGGCCAAACGCGGACCAAGCACCTTCGTCGAGTCGATAGGAGTAAAACAGCCTCGAGCTGGGAGTGAACTGCCATCGGTCCACCGCCTCAAAGCTGAATACGACGCTGCCCTCGGGCGCGACGTTCTCCGGTTGGTCGGTGCGAACCCGCAGAGTATGGGGTGGATCGACATCGGCTGCGGGAAAGTACTGGGTCAGGCCGCGCGAGGTACCCACCCACAAACTGCGGCGGCTGTCCTCCAATACGGCGTAGGCTGCACTGCTGGGCAAGCCTTCTTCCTCACCAACCCACCCCCATGATTCCTTGTAGTAGCGATACAAACCGCTGCTGGTGGCGACCCAAACGCTGCCGTCCTTGGCTTTAGTCATCGTGGTGACTCGATCAAATCCGGTGCGCACCACGGACCAGCTCTTGCCATCGAATTCGAGGATCTTCCCCAAGCCGGCGCACCAAATCCGCCCGTCGCTTTGTTCCAGCCAGCAAATCGCCCCTTCATCACTGTAGCCATCGGGCAATCCGAACTTCTGCCACTTCTTATCCCGCCATACCGCCGGTCCACTGCTGCCACCTAGCCACCAATCGCCGTTCTGTGCCTGTTCGAGGAAGAAAAGTTCGGTGCCCAACTGGACGTTGGGGGTGGCGCCAGTGAAGGGCTGAAAACGGCGGCCGTCGAATAATTCCCAGCCAAAGCCTCCCTGCGAGGCGTCGTTGGGCAGGGTTTGGAGACAGACTTGCCCGTCCGGGGCGCGCCGCAGCACCTTCACCAGCTTGTGTCCTTCAGGGTGGACCAGTGGGCGGAATCTCGCCATCCGGGGGTCAAAGATCAGAATCTCCCCGCCACCCTCAACCAGCAACTCGCCGTTGGCCAAGAGGAAAAGCCCGTCGCGTGCCCGGAACGAGGCGTCAAAACCGGTCGGCCAGCGCAGGGTGTGCCAGACCCCATCCTGCCCGCTGACGAGGCCCTTGGCAGTGGCGCACCAGAGGACGCCGTTGGTGGTCTGGGCCAGCCCGTACACCACCGCATCGAGAGAAGCCAAGGGCTCGGGTGTTCGCCACGGCAAGGGCGCGTGGCGGACGAGACCTTCCAGGGTCGCGATCCAGAACACGTCGCGGGGCTCAACCGCCACGTCAAAGCACTGGCTGGGAACCAAGCCAGGGCGGACCGGCTCAACACGATCTGGATAGAGCCGCTGCAATCCGTTGAACGTCAATGCCCAGTAGACGCCCGGGTCGGTTGAGGCCCAGGCGAAGCGGAGGTTCTCTCCAGGCACTCCCCGCGTGAGCCAGTTGGTCCCGTCGAAATGGACCATCACACGGCGGTCCGCCGCCTGTGATTCCGCGATCGCAACGACCCCTCCTTCATCATCTTCGAAAGGGCGCTGGAAGTTTTGGAGTCCTAGAGTCTTGGGAGCCGTGTATTCGCTCCAAACGGTGTTGGAGTCCAATTGCCGGAGTTGTCCAGGGATATGCGCCAAGCCGGTCAGCCCGGCGAGCCACAATCCGCCATCCGCGCTGGCGCTCATGTCGTAAAACCGGCCAAGCGACGTCTGACGCGCCAACCGCAGCAGGGTGGCTTCACGACGCACCGACCGGTAATCAATGAGCCGGTCGGGCAAGAGGATCAGCACTCGATCCTGTGCCGCCGGGACCAGGGTGGTCTGGCGCAATTGCCGCAAAGGATTGGCGTCGATTTCGCGCCGCACCTCTGGGATAGGATAACGAAGCCATTGCTCGCCCACGAACTCCAGCAGTCCCTGATCGTAGATTGACCAGATCTTCCCGGCTCGGCTTTCATAGACTCGGTAGTTTCGCTCGCCGGGAGCAGGCACCTGGTGGATGGTGTAACCATCCAAGACGCTGATGGAATCCACCTCCCCATGCTTCACCCAAACATTTTCGTGATCGGCATGCGGACTGATGGTGATAGCGGTGGTGAGCGACTCACGCAGCCCGTCTGCGGCCCGGTAAATACGCCAGTTGGCCTCACGCTCGGAGCCTCGTGCATTTGAGAGCCAGGGAGCAACTATCATCGCGACAAGCGCTAATGCCACCGACCGGAAGCCGATGACAGCAGGAAGCCTGCGCATGGCTGCTCTTGGCGGGCAGCGCCGGTCCGGGCGATCCATGAGAGCCAAATCCCGACTCACTGCCGCTCACTATAGCCTTTTTCGGCGCCTGAAGTCCAAAACAACGGGTTGACGGATCTCGGCTGATTCCGCTATGGACAGCCCGGTCTAGACGTATTTGCCCATCCGCTCTCCGCGTTATGACTAACTTTCCAGGCCCGATGCGCTGTGCTCTCTGGCTCGGCGCCGCATTAGTCCTCCACGCGGCACGGGCGCAGGACAGCTATGAGATCCAGGTGTATCCCGCCGAAACCGTCCCGACGGGCGAGACCATGGTCGAACTGCACAGCAATTACACTTTTGACGGCATCCATCCCACGACCGATGGGACCGTGCCCAACTACCACGCCCTTCATGAGACCATCGAGGTGACCCATGGCTTCACCGACTGGTTTGAGACCGGGTTCTACATCTTCACCAGCGTCCAACCTGGGTACGGTTGGGAATGGGTCGGGGACCACATACGCCCGCGGGTGAGCGTGCCGAAGAGTTGGGATTGGCCAGTGGGCCTCAGTTTGTCGACTGAAGTAGGCTACCAACGGCCCCTATTCTCCTCTGACCCTTGGAGTTGGGAGATCCGGCCGATCATCGACAAGCAGATCGGACCGCTTTATCTCGCGATCAATCCCGCCATGGACAAATCGTTCCGTGGGCATAACTCCAACCGCGGCTTTGATTGCTCGCCGAGCGGCAAGGTGAGCTACGACTTGACCAAGCAGATCGCGGTGGGGGTGGAGTATTATTCTACGCTCGGGCCAATCACCCGGCTCGATCCTTGGCGTGAGCAGACGCACCAGATCTTTCCCACTTTGGACCTCAATCTAGGCCCAAAGTGGGAATTCAACTTCGGGGTCGGTGTTGGGCTGACGCCGTCCACCGACGGACTCACGGTTAAGCTGATCCTGGGACGGAGATTCTAGACCCCACGGCTAAAACCGCCAGAGCATGTCCGCCATTAGGTGCATGGCGGTGGCGCCTGCATAGGGCTGAATTGGGTGGATCAGGTCGTTCATGTAAAAGGTGAAGTTGAAGTTCAAGGAATCGGTCAATCCGTAGCCTAGCCTGAACAGGTGGCCTTTGATGTTGGTACCGCCCTTAATCGCGCCAGTGAAAGAAGCGGGGTCATAGCTCCCTCCGCCGACGGTCCCATTGTAACGCCAGAAGCCGCTATTGTCGTCATCCACGACCTCTTCGTACCAGGCATCCGCACCTAGGGATTGGTAGCGATAAAAGATCTCCCAAGTTCCCTTGCCACTGGCTTTGCCAAAAGTAACGCCGAAGTTGTAGCCCTCATTCTGCGTTGGTGCGCCCGGATTATTCATGAATTCCCCGGCCAAGCGCACAGGAAACGCGCCTTTATAGAAAGGAAAGGTCTCCAAGGTGTAAGTGAGGGCAGCGCTGCCCACAATGGGATTGTAATTATATACCAGGATTCCAGCCCCGTTACGGGTATTGCCCTCGTTGACGTTGGGCACGGAAAGGTTGTCGAGGTTCTCCTTGCTGGCGATTGAAAACGCGGAGACGCCAAAGGCGGTTTCGATTTTCGGTGTCCACTTGGCCTCCCAAATCAGTTGCGCTCCATAGACGTAGGGATCGTGACTGGAGGCCGGGTTAGCGAGGGTGGGTTGGTTCAATTCGTCCAACACAAACAAGCCGCCATTAAGCCGCAACGCTTGCTTATCGCTAAACCGATAAATGCCTTGGAAGCCAGCCCCTTCCGGCTGGTAGTCAGGATCCCACACCATCCAGGAGGTCTTAAACGGATTGTCCATCTTTCCGATCGTCGCGCTGAGATTCCAAGTGTCATTATGCACCGGCGTCCACTTGGCATAAGCCGCGTCGATATAGACGAACTTCCGTGAAGCGCCGTCCGCCAAGGTGGTATTCCCCGAAAGCGGATTGCCGCCAAAGCCGCCGTTGGCATCGGCCGAGGCCAGGCGCAGGCCGATTTCAAAATCGTCCTTCAGGGTGATAATCGGCCCAAAGCGGAGGCGATAGCGGTATCTGGTTCGATCCACGTTTCCGCCGAAGTCGGTCCGAAAGTTCTCCACCCGTCCGCGGAAGTCGCCGGTGAGCTTCAGGCTGGTAACCCAATCGGGAAGGCCGGTCTTGACCTGGTAGGCCTTGGTAAAGTCCTGGTCGGTTTCCTGTTTCAGATCGTTGGCTTCCTTGACGGTGAGGACGCCCTTTTCGACCAGCTTATTGAGCAAGGCGTCCGAAGATTGGGCCTGGGCTGGCGTAGCTAGCGACGCGGAGGCCAAGGCGCCAACCGCGGCCGCCCCGAAGGTGAGTTTGCGCAGAGAGCGCTTCTGTTGAGTAGTTGCCATGTCCATATGCGCATATGTTTCCGGCCTTGGGTGACGGAAAGATGTCGGGATTGTTACGATCCGGTGAGAACGTCCGGTCAAGAAAAGGGGCTCTGGGCCCAATCAGCACCAGTTGTCGTCACAGAATTGTCTCGCAAGTTGGACAAAATGGCGCGGAAATGGCTGCACTTTTGAACACCATGGCAATGACGACGACTCGCTTTTACCTGTCCACCCGGCTTTGGAGCCCCGATCGGAGAACCCCCCTCTGGCTGGCACTGATCTGTGCGGTCCTCTTACCGATCCGCTTCGGCCGGTGTGCCGGAGATACGCTGCCAGCCCCGACACAGGCCTACAGTTCTAAGGCGCTCGCTATTGTCCACGCGGACATCGAGGCTGCCGGCGGCACGGCGATATGGCGCGAACTCAAGGCCAAGGCACCTTCGATCACCGATCAGATCAAATCCCTCCCCGGGGCTAACGTTGATGCCCTGCAACAGATGGATGCTTTTGATGCTGTTCGAGCCGAAGACATCGCTGAGGTGGTGTTAGTGTCCGAGGCTGAACCGGGCCCAGACCCTTCGAAAATGAGTACCAATTCCTCCTTTTTAGTGGTCCTGCGTCTCACGAAGGCAACCGATTGGAAGGCGTTCCTAGATCGACTTTTAAAGGAAGCAGAAAAGCATAAGTCCGGACTGCGCGACCAGATCGAGCAGTCTAAAAAGCGCGTCGGGGCAGCGGACTTCTACGTCATCCCTTCCGCCGCTTTCGGCGGCCAAGCGCTGCCCATTGAAATCTGCGCTGCGGCTGGGCCGGGCAAGGACGGCGGGATCATCGCCTTCGGAAAGGAAACCGCTCTGCGCAATTTTCTAGAGGGACGCAGCGAAGGCCGTTTGCCGGCTGGGGCGTCCGGGCTCCTTTCACAGCAAGGGCAAATTTGGTTCTATGTAGGCCTGCCCGAGTCCGCGCAGGAGGCGCTCGTAAACGGAGTTAAAGCCGGCGGCGGCTCACAGTTACCTCCCGGTGTGATCGAAAGCCTTAAGAAGCTCCGTGCCATCGGGTTGGGGGCTAACTTCGCGAGCGACCGATTAGGCCTCGAGTTGGCGGTGGGTTGTGTCGACGCGGCCGCGTGCCAAGAGATCTCGGGCAGCATACAAGGCCTCCTGGCCATGGCTCAGATGTCGGGAGGTCAATCCTCAGCCGTGAGCAAACTGCGCCTGGCCGCCAGCGGCGCAACTTTCCGCCTGACGGTTCCCATAACGGTTCAAGACCTTCGACAGGCAATGCCTGGTACGCCCAACGCGGCGCCGGTGACTGCCTCGGCAACCCCGGTAGTAATCCCAGCCAGCGCTCCGGAACCAACCGCCCAGGACTCGAACCTGCCGCTGGCGGAAGTGAAATTCCTGGCCTTCCTGCCGGGTGACGACGAATCGCTCAGGACGGTGAAGTTGCGTGTCACGAACCGTGCCCCAAAAGCGATTAAGGAGGTCAACCTGACCTTCAGCTATTTCGATGAGAACGGAAAACGCTTGAAGACGGCCAGCACGCAACACGTCGACCCAGAGGGCCCGCAAGTGGTGCTGGCCAACGCGACTCGCGAATTCCAGTGCTATGTGGTCAAGGTGCCGGTTGCAACTAAAAGAGTGACCGTAGCGCTGAACCAGGCAGTGTTCAGCGATGGCGAAGTTTGGGCTGCCAACCAATGAGGCGCTCCAAAGCTACGTCCAACGGGCAATCCGGCTGTCGAGTTGCAGAATCTGGCCGGAGATGTTCTGAGTTGAGACGAGGAAGGCGATGAACCGTGCGACTTCGGCGACGGAATTAAGCCTGCACAACGAGTTGGCTCGAGCGAGATGTTCCAGGGTTTCAGGCGCCAGGTTCTTGGTCATAGGCGTTGGCAATACTCCCGGCAACACCGCATTAATGCGGACATTGTGCGGCCCGATCTCGCGAGCCAACGCCTGAGTAAAACCGATCAGCCCTGCCTTAGCGGCGGCATAATTGGCCTGGCCTTGGGGACCCGATCGCGCACTGAAGCTAGCGACATTGACGATGTGACCGCCGACTTGCCTGATCATCGTTGGAACCACAGCACGAGCGCACAGGAACGCCCCTTTCAGATTCACGTCGAGTACCCGGTCCCAATCCTGCTCGGAAAGCTGCGATAACAAGGAATCGGCCGTAACTCCGGCGTTGTTGATCCAGGCGTCGATGCGCCCCCATTTCTCGACCACGGTCCGGACAAGATGCTCTGAGGCGTCCGCATCGAGCACGTCCAGCACCACGGGCAACACCCTGGAGCTCTCGACGCGACCGGACAGGTGGTGCGACGCCTCGACCACCTTCCACCCCTGCGAGGCAAACTGCGAACACAACCCTTGGCCCAATCCTCCCGCCGCGCCAGTGATGCAGACGACTTGGTCCGACAACTTCGTTTCCGCGGCAGTTTGTGAAGGTTCGGCCACCGGCTTCAACTTGGAGCAACCATCCATCGGCCAGCGATCATGACGCCGTCCGGATCATTGCGTTCGTGGACAATGGAGGCGCAAGCCCCGGCTGAGTCTCCGTGGAATGGCATGGCGATGAGGTCGGCAGCGGCGCCTTCAGTAATCTCGCCTACCTTCCCGGCAAGGCCTAGCGCGCGGGCTCCGTTGAGGGTTGCCATTTTCAGGATCAGAGCTGGATTCACGCCCGGCGAGCTGGAAGCGAACGCTTGCATCTCAGCAAACATGCTGAGAGTCGGGCGATGTCCGGGGATGCGCCAGACGGTGGCCAGGCTGTCGGTGCCCAGACAGATGTTAATCCCCAAGGCGTCCAACTCGTCGAAGGGAAAGCGAGCATGGCGGAAATAATGGTGGCTGCGAGGGCAATGGACCACGGAAACGCGCCTCTTGGCCAGGGTTTCGGCGTCACCGTGCGCGAGGTAATTAACATGCACAGCCAGCAGATTGGAACCAAGCACGCCAAGACGCTCCAGGTGCTGGACAGGAGATCCCAAGCCGCAGTCCGACATGTTGCGTTGATTGCGCCGCAGCCAATCGAACATCACACCCTTGCCGTGCATGAACATTTCGAATTCCTCGGCGGACTCCGAAAGGTGAATGGTTAAGGGCCACTGGTGGGAATGGGCAACCTGCGCAGCGAGGCGGAGCAGGACCGACGAGGTTGAATAGGGGGCGTGCGGGCCCAGCATGGCGCAACAATGGTCCAGGGGTAAGGCGCTAATCACCTCGAGCGCTTCCCTTAAAACCGTCTCGGGTTCGCGTCGTCCACGCACGCCGGTCATTTCCAGGAATGAGATGACCCGCATCGGTGTGGAAGCCCACACCTGCGGCAAAAGTTCAGGCACCGCCTCGATATCACCGACAGTGGTTGTGCCGGACCTCAGCAGCATGCGGGCGCCGGCGAGCCAGGACAGCGCATACTCCGAGTAGCCCCATTCGGCCTTGAGCGCCAGGATGGCGTTAATCCATTCAGGAAAGGTCTTGGCGGGCGGGATCTGTCCTGCCATGTCGGTGTAATCCAGGTGGCAGTGGGGGTTGACAAACCCCGGCAGCAGGAGCCGTTCGCCCAAGTCCTGCACCGGGCAATCACGCGGGAGGGCGACGGACTTGCGCTCTCCCACCGCGGCAATCACGCCTCCATCGATCAGCACCAAACCGTCCATGATTGGCGGTTGGCTTATCGGGAGAACTGCGCGGGCTCGAAGGGCGAAAGCCATCAGAGATCTCGGTCAGATCGGGAGACTGGTGAAACTCCAGGCTCGGCCTGCAGGTGAGTGCGGGGGAGCTACTGAGCCCTGGGCTCGGACGTGTCCAGCCCAAACCAAGCGGGTGGCCTGCCGGCGTCCTAAGCTGGGCCTCCGCTGGGAGGGCGATCGGAGCAAACAGCGTTCAACCACCTAAAGCGGTCTGTTCCTGACGCCGCCTTTTAAGAGCTGCGGCGTCGTTATGTTTCACCGATTTGCGTTTACTATGGCGCTTGCGAATCTGCTGTTCGAGCTTCTTGAAAACTAAATCGATAGCGGAGTAAAGGTCGGCTTCGCAATCCTCGGCGAAGAGGTCGGGTCCACGCACGGCCAAGCGCACCGAACATTTGAACTGGCGCTCGGGGACTTTGGTGTGATCGTGGTCCAACGTGACTCGGGCGTCGACTACCCAGCGGTCCAGGTGCTCCAGCTTGTCGATCCGGGTCAGGATATGGTCTTCGATCGCTTTGGTAAGAGTTACGTTATGCGTCGAAAGAATGAACTTCATAGGGTTAACATGCGCCTGGGGCACGACAAAATCCAGCGAAACTCGTCAATGGCGTGTTGGTTGAGTGAGGAACTCACGATGCCGGAGGAACACCGGGCGCAAGGCGAGGGAAAGTTGGTCCTGCAGTCCCTGAAGTTGCCGGTATATCGCGGCGCGCTCAGGCTCGGGCTCGGCGGTTTCCTTGGTGTTGAGTTCAACAAACTCATCGGTGATCTGCTCAATGGCGGCCTGATCGCCTTGTTGGCGGCGCCAGCACCAAAGGGCTTGGAGCGCGGCGCCGTAGGCCGCGCCTTCCCCGACTTTGAGGGTGACGACTTCGGCATTGAAGACATCGGCCATGATCTGCCGCCAAAGCCTTGAGTTTGCCCCACCTCCGGTGGCGCGGATCTGGGTTGGTTTGACCCCCAACTCGGCGAGGCGGCGCAACCCATAATTCATCCCAAGGGTGACTCCTTCCATCGCCGCGCGGGCAAAGTGGCTTCCCGTGAAGGTGCGGTTGCGGACCCCGAAGAACACCCCGGAGCCGGCGGGAACATTGGGCGTGCGTTCCCCTTCCAAATAAGGCAACAGCACCAAACCGTCCGCGCCGGCGGGGGCTTTGGCCGCCTCCGCCTCCATTTTTTGATGGGTCCATTGGAAATCCTGGCGGACCATTTCGGTAGCCACAGTTACGTTCATGGTGCAGAGCAGCGGCAACCAGCGGTTGGTTGAGTCGCAAAAAGCGGCAATTTCGCCTAGCGGATCCACCACGGGATCGCCCACGCAGGCGTAGATGGTGCCGCTGGTGCCGAAACTGGCCGTAATGACGCCCGGGCGGGTATTGCCGGTGCCGATCGCCCCCATCATGTTATCACCGCCTCCGGCACTCACGAGCGTCCCCGGCTTGAGGCCGAGTTCCCGGGCAGCCGACTCCTGCACATTTCCGGCCGGCTGATCGCTGGAGATCAATGGCGGGAGCTTACTCTCCAAGTCGGCGTCGATCGCGGCCAGGACCTTGGGAGCCCATTTCCTCCGGCGGACCGCCAACAAAGCCGTGCCACTAGCGTCGCCGTATTCCATTACCGCTCGCCCGGTTAACCAGAAATTAAGGTAGTCGTGAGGCAAAAGAACGGTCGCCAGCTTCGCGAAATTGGCCGGTTCATGCTTCTTGAGCCAGAGGATCTTCGAGGCGGTGAATCCTGGCAGAACGGCATTACCCAGAGCACGAATGGTGGCCTTGGCACCCCCTAGGGATGAAGTGATCTCCTCGCACTCGGGGGCAGTTGAAGTGTCGCACCAGAGCTTTGCCGGGCGGATCACCTGCCCCGCATCATCCAGCGGCACGAAGCCGTGCTGTTGCCCGCTCACACCGACGGCCTGCACCTCTGAGGCGCTGGCTTTGGCTTCTTTGAGGGCCCGGCGGGCGGCTTTGATGGTTGCTTGGCGCCAGGTTTCGGGGTGCTGCTCCTTGGCCCCTGGTGGAAGTCCAGCGATCAAGTCATAGCTCTGCGAGGCGCTTGACAGAACTCGCTTCTTGCCCACGTCCAAAACCAGCACTTTGGTGGATTGTGTCCCGCTATCGATCCCAAGAACTAATGTGCGCATAAAACCAGGTTGAAAGCCGACCGCTCAGATCGGGCGCCAGGCGCCAGGCGACCTCACCTGCCCCGCACCGCACCGGATGCCGTTGCGTGTCCGCGCTTACGTTTGTGTCTGTAACTCGGAGTCAGACAGAGGATGTTCGAGTGGATGGATGGTTGTCGATGCGGAAATGGGGGCGTTTGCAGGAAGGAAAGATCCCACATTCCTGAGAGCGGCTACGGGCTCCCACGAATCGGTTTTGATGCCTGATCTCCTCCGGTTTTCGGTGGGCGCGGACCGCGTTGGAGTGGCGCTATGGCGCGGAGGGGGCGTTGGCTGGCTCGACTCTGTAAAACCGGCGACTGGACGATGCCCCCGCAGCGTCAATCAGAGTGAACTGCTCGTTGGGCGCAGTGTCGCTGTAGATCACTTCCCAGTTGATCAGGTCCGTAGAGGTCAGGAGATGGTAGGCTTGACCAGTTTGGCCGCTCAGCGAGAGCTGGACCTGGCCTCCTGGTAACATTGTTAGCGACTGAACATTCAGGTTACTCACGCCGCCGCCAGCCTGCGGTGTCGAACCGCCAGGGCCCGTTGGGACCTGCTGGGCGAGGGAAACTGAACCGGATGTCACCGCTGAGATCGTGAGGTTCCAGCCGCCAGTGATCTGGCCGGAGTGCTGAAAGGTATCATCGGCTACGTAAAGAGACCATTGGCCATCGGGTGAAAGCCCTTTGAAGGTGGATAGGCTCGTCACGTACGGACCAGCTGGCGCAGGGCTAGGAAGGACGGGGCTGCTTCCGGACTGGGTTGGGCGGAAGGTCCCCGAAATGAGCGTGCTTGAACTGGATAGGGACGAGTTCGCCGAATCGTCGAACGTCAGGGTGAGATTGGACACTCGGTTGGTTCCGCCCACGTTGGCCATGAGCACGGCTTTAGCGCCAGAGGGACCGACGAGAAGCAGATTCACATCATGGGGGGCCGTGTGGGAGAAGCCGGTTAGGGTAACCGTTAGTTTGGTGACGGTCCCGCTCAGGCCGGAGACATTGATGGGTGAAGGATAAGGAGAGGAAGCCCCGTAAGAGCGGATGGTGATGGCGCTAGTGGTGGCAAAGACGACTTTATTGGTGGCGGGAAGAGAAACGACATTAAGCGCCAAGGAACCGGTCAGACCGGATTTCGTTGCGGAGATGACGGCGCTGCCAACCCCGACGGCAGTGGCCAGACCGGAGGCGTTGACTGTGGCAACGGAAGGAGCCGTTGTGGTCCAGGCAGCCGAGGACGCCAAGTCCTGTTTCGTCCCGTCCGCGAATGTGCCCAGGGCGGCGAACTGTTGGGTCGCCCCAGCGACCAGTGAGTTGGTCGGGGCAGAGATGACCAGTGACACCAAGCTAGACGGAGTGATGGTGAGCACTCCGTTGACCTCGGTGATGGCATAATCAGCGCCAGCAGCACCGGAAGCGGTGATAGGATACGTGCCCGCCGGGCTAGCGGAGGTGGCTGGGGTGGCGAGATGGACCGGCGCGGAGAGAATGGCAGGGCCGGCGCCGTTTACGAAACCTGCGTAGCTGGCGGTGAGTGCCGGGACCGCCGCACCTTTAACCATCGACTTGTTATCCGCGCTGATGGTCAACCGAGCCGGCGTGACGCTGAGCGCGCCATTCACGAACGCGATGGCATAGTTTACTGCCGTAGCTCCCCCCACGGCGATGGGATAGGAACCGACGTGGCTCGCAACGGAGGCAGTTGTGTTTAAACTGGCGGGGGTGGCCAAGTTCGCCACACCTTCGCCGTTGATGAAACCCGTGTAGCTTGCTCCCAGGGCCGGCAGGGCGGCTCCATAGACTTTGCTCTGGCCATTGGCCGTGATCGTCAAGGGGGCGCGTAAAACGCTGAAGCTCACGGTGTTCGTGCACTTATTGTAGCTCGTGAGATCGGAAGGCGTGAAAACCGCGGTCAACGTTCGAGCGTTGCCCACCGCCAAGATCGTGCCTGCCGGGGGGGTGTAGGCGAACGAACCTGGCACGGTGGCGGTAGCGTTCAATTGAACCGCGCTGAGCGCAGTCCCATAAACCACGTTCGACGGGGTGGTCCAGGAAATCACTGGATTGACGGGGCCCCCACCTGAGGCTGGCACCTGGTAAGACACCTCGTTGGAAGGTGGGCTCACCATCCCGGAGGGTGAATAATCGACAACAGCGAAATAATACCGCGTCCCAGCCTGAAGGCCGGAGACGGTCGCCGTCGTCACATTTCCCACCTGGTTCGTGTTCTGATAGAGATGACTCGCGGTCCCATAGTAGATCCTGTAGCCGGCGAGCCCGGGATCTGTGGAATCGGCATCCCACGCAAGGTTCAGGCTTTGGGCGGCAAGGGCGGGCGGGCTGAGCAGGAAAAGGAACAGAAGAACTCCAAGGCTGTGTAGGAGCCTTGCCGCAACAGAATCGATGGAGGGGGTTATGGTTGCTAAACGGAGCCCAAACTGGTGACCAACAACGGAAACTCTACGGCTAAACATCGCTCTGGAGCCTAAGCGGCTAGCGTGCCAGCGCGGATTTTGGGACGAATCCGCCTATTCCTAACGATCGAGTGTCTCTATATGCGAGGACAGTGTCACAAGGCAGGACATTTTAAGCATGAACTAATTAAATTATAATATAAATATATAAGCTAACAGCTCAATTAACGGTAATGCCTCCAAACGGAAACGCTGGCCTGCGGGGCCAGCGATGATTGGAGGAGGTACGGTTTCCGAAGGCGCAGCCCAGCTTCGACTCGGCTTTTAAAGCTCAGGCCGGGTGGGGCTGGGGAGCGAGATGATTCGCGCGCCAACTCGCCCAGTAGCGGTTGGGCAGCGAACCCAGAATGATCAGCAGGAGCTGGCTCACGACGAAAGCCATCAGCCAGAAGAACGCTTTCTCCATGAAGCCATAGGCGTGCAGCCCGACTCCGAGCATGTTGACGCCAAACCAGGAGAAGCTGGTGACGATGTTGCCGAAGATCGCGAGGTTCATTAGCCCCCGCTCTCCGACCAGTCTGCCCCAGCGGGCATGCAAGATGATGGCATTCCAAAGAACGATGATGAGGGCACCGTTCTCTTTGGGATCCCAGCCCCAGAATCGGCCCCAGGATTGATCGGCCCAGATGCCCCCAAGAATGGTGCCGACGAAGCTGAAGAGAGTTGCGAAACAGACAATCCCGTAGACCATGCGCGTGAGTGTCTTGCCGGTGGACTCGGCAAGGCTGCGCGTGAACACTCCACGCACCACGTAAAGGATGGCCAGGAAACCGGCGACAAACGTGGAGGCGTAGCCCAGAGTGATGGCAACAACGTGGGTTGCGAGCCAGAAATTGGTGTCCAAAACTGCCCTCAACATTTGCATCGTGTCGCCATCCAGGGACAGGTTGTGGGCGATGATCTGAGTCAGGAAGCCCAAGGCGGAGGCCATGACCACCCCGATGCTATCGCGGTAGAAGCGCTCCAGAATAAGGCCCAGCAGCACCGCTCCCCAGCCAACGAAGAGAGCAGAGGAGTAGAGGTTGGTGACGGGAGGACGGCCCTCGAGCACCATGCGATAGACAATGCCGGAGGTGTGCACGACAAAGGTAACCAGCAAAAGGTAATAAGCGGAGCGGTTGAACAGTTGGAAAGCGCCGAACCAGGAAGCACAGCCCAGCAGGAACACGCATAGGTAGAGGACGATACAGCGGTAGAAGGGCTCCCAGTTATGGAAAAGGAATTCACTCTTGGACTTACTGGTTTCCCGGCCGAAATTCGCCCCGAGCCACTGGCGGTAGTCAGCAAGGGCGCGATTGAATTCCTCGGGGCGTGCCTGCCGGTAGGCCGTGATCATGGCGGCATACCACGTGACAGCGGGCTGAATCTGCCCCGATTGGACCGTCTCCAAGAGGCTGGTGCCTAGGTTGGACCAAGCATCCCGTCGAACATCCGGATGTACCGGCGGAACGACCAGCGGATAGGCGGCATTGGCGACAAAGTCATACACCTCCACCAGCTTGAGGAAGGAGTCAAAGTCCTCCTTATTGTAGTCCTTGCCCGCCTCGCGCAGGCGAACGGCGGCGACCCCGGGCACCATGAGTTTCTGGAATTCGACCAACTCCTGGCTGAAATTGTCCGAGACCTCGGGTCTCAGGCTGTTTTTGAGGCGGTGGTAGGTGGTCAAACCCGTGTAGAGCTTGATGACCGCCTTATCGAAAGTCGTTTGGGCCTGCGCTTCGGCCTTATCGGCACGCTTGGCTTGCTTCTCGATTTCTTCAAACTGGCCCTTGAGCTCATTGAAAGAGAAGTATTTCTGGCCTTCAATGGGCAGCTTGAGCATGCCGCGAAGGTCGGGGTGATCCACTCGGAATAATTTCCGGTCATCAGCGATCTCAGGTTTCATGGTGACCTCCATGAGCCATTCGGAGGGGCTCAACTGGCCACCGCCGTCGAGGAGCACCGACTGCTTGCCTCGCATGATCAGCAAGGAATTGCGGGCGACGGAATCGAGCGGTTGGACGCGGCCCTCGAGCAGGACGGGTAATCGACCAAAATCGGCGACGTTGAAGTCGCTCTTGTAGGTGGGCGTTCGAAGGCCGGAGGCGGCCCAGAAAGCGAGGACAGCCGCGAGGATGACGGGGATAGACTTTTTCATGCGGTTCTCCGTTTAACAAAACCAATCAAGTGAGTTAGAAACTGGTAGAGCAATCCGGCGCCGACTAAGCAGCAGGCCAAATAAGGAGTGAGCCAGCCCGGGTTGCGAACCACTTGGAGAATGGTCACCCGAGGATCCCTCTTGTCGAAGCTGGCTTGATAGAATGTCTGGCCGCCATATCGGAGAGGATTGTTCATGTAAATGAGCACCTCGCGATCCTCCTGGGTCGCGGGCCGCACTAACTGGACTCGACTGGCGAAGTTCTTGGGAATGTCGGTGCCCATGTACCGGTCGTGAGAGAACTTGAGCAAGCGCAGGAAGAAAGGTAGGTAGATGCGCCGGGGACGCAGCGAAAGCTCGTAAGTCTTGGAGTCGATTTTGAAGCTCTGCGTCTGGAGCAGAGCTGCGCGGGTGGCAGGATCGGCACGGTCCAAGACTAGCGGAAACAGCTCCTCATCACAGAGCCAAGGCGAAACCCACCAAGTGCCCAGAGACGCCGCCTTGGAATCGAGGATCTCCAGCTCGGCAGCGGGAACATCGCGTGCATCCATGCGGGTGGTCCTCGGAGACTGGACAAACTCAAGCCGCTGGCCAACACCTTGGGTGCCTTGGGCAGCCGAGGATCGGCGGCTCTGCGGATCGGAATTGGGGTAATAGTTGCGGACCTGAATAGTGAACGGGAGGTTGGGCTGGTGAATCGCTTTTTGGGTCTCCAGGACGTGCTCCGGGACGGCGACGACGTCGTTATACTCTGGGTTGGTCGTGTCGAGGACCGCCAATTCATTATAGCGCTGGCTCTCGGAGTAGCTCTTGGCTTGGCCTTCTGTGAGCCTCATCGCGCTCTCCACTTGCAAGATGTCGGTGGCGAGCTGCCCGGCCAAAAGCAGGATGAGACCTGCATGGACCATGAGGATGCCGGCTTTCTTCTTGGTGAAACCAAAGCGTTTAATGTGGGCGGCGATGAGGTTGGCCAGCAACACGCCACCGATCAGGTAGCCGCCCGGCAGAACCGGGATTTGAAAGCTGGTCCCTGGGGGGTTCCAGAGAACCACGAAGCTGCGGAAGTATCGAGCTTGAGCGGCGTAGAGGCCGATCTCGACCTGCGCGAGCGTGCCGACGAAGACCAAAATGATGGCGAAAGCGAGGCAGACAACCGTCAGTTCCAGGGAGCAGAGGATCTTGAGGAATCGTTTAAGGTCCATATTTGGCGCTCTGCACGAAGGTTAGGAACGCAGGTCTCTCCTGAGCCACGGCAGCATCATCACCCATGAGTTTGTAAAACCATTTATTATCCGCGACCGTGACGATGCCGGCAACCAAGCGGCGCTTGCTTTGGCTGGCGGTCATGTCGACGACCACACCCTCTGCCCCGCTCAGTTCCAACCGAGTGAGCATCCCGGGCAACTCGCTCTCAGCAACGGGGGGCAGGCCGATTTGTCCCCGCCAGCGATTGACGTTGGGTAATAGACCACCGGCGGCACCAGGTAGCATGGAAACGGTGACCTCCGCTTTGCCCGCCGCGCTCGGAGCTAGATATTTGGCCATCTGCATGGGACCTGGCTTCTGCTCCTGCCAGGTGGGAGGGGTGGACCATTTTGGCCGACCAGAATTGTCAGCTGCAGCCAAGTCAGGAGCAGGAGCTAACGGAGGGGCTGACGCTGTTGGCGGTGGTGCCGGCGAGCCCGCAGCTTCGAAGTGAACCTGTTTGAGGAATTGTACGAAAGCAGGCTTCTGCGCCGCGACCAGGGCGTCGTCCCCGTTCATCTTGAAGAACCAAGCCATTCCATCGCGGTATTGAACTGCCGCTAGCATGCGTTTGTTGCCCGGCTGGCCAGGTGTGGCTCCGGCGAGATCAAACAGTTTTCCGGATTGGTCGCCGATCTGAACTGCCTCGGTGAGTTTGGCCATCTCTTCTTCGCTCACCGGGCCAAGGCCCACCTGGCCGCGCCAGCGGTTCAAATTGCTAAGATCGCCACCAGCAGCGCCCGGGAGCGGAATGACGGTGATCTCCGCCTTGTGATTGTTCGCGTCGCTGACGGCAAAATAGCCGACCCGCATCTCTCCAGCCGGGAGCTCTTTCCAGTCGGCAGGCAAGGTCCAGGTGATTTTAGGAACAGCGGGCGCCGCAGCGTCGCCAGGGGCTGCCATCGCAGCCGGCGGCGGCGAGGCGGGTTGGTCCTTGGGGGCTCGGTAAGTGGCTACGTCGTCGCGCCCACAACCGACGAGCCCGAGGACAAGGAGAGCGGCAGCTCCCAATTGGGCCATCCGCTCGCCAAAACCAGACGAACGAATACCAGCGAACTCGGCGCCCAATAAGGACCCTCGATTGAAAGGTGATCTATTCACACAAGATTGTTATCTCAAATGACAAAAAATGGCAAACCCAAGCGGGTCAGCGAGGCCCAGAGACTGGGCCCAGGCAAACCTGGGGGCAGCGGAGAGTCCCCGCACTACGATAGCTAACCAATCCAGCCGCGAGGTTTTCCCTGTTGGCCAGAGGCTTGATCGAACGAGCGTGGTTTTTCGGTTCTAGAAACCACGCGGGAGCAGACCGAGTTGCGGAAGCCATTGCAGGTTCATTGGTTAGACGACTTACCCACCAGTGATGTTCAACGCGAACGAGTTCCGGAGAGTCGAGGTTTCTCAAGCGACGGTCCATCCCCCGTCCGGTCGAAGTCCGGGCGGATGTCGATGGTTGCCCTGTCGATCCACGTCGCGGGCTAGTGAGTGTCGTTGCGGCCATATCGTTTACGTGAGAGACTCTGGCGAAAGGGAGAGCGGGTGGCTAACCATCTTTTGGTATTCTCCTCACAGATTCTGGCTGGAGAATGGAGGGGAGACGGCAGAGAAGGGAACAAACTGGCAGCGTCGCACGGGGCGCGTCCTCGCGGTCAGGCGGGGAGTAGCGGGGGAGAGTCGGTGGGCAATGATGGCTTGGGATGGAGTCCCAAGCCCCATTGAGGAGCGCTACTGCCGCCAAGGCGGGCCGGCTACTACACTTCCTGCTGCCGAAGCATCGGCGGAAGAATCGACGCCCAAGCCACGCCCCGACCGCGCCGGAATGCATAGAGGCCGACAATCGAGCAGGTCGACTTCAGGGTGATCTAGAGTGCGTGAGAGTACAGGCGGTAGGTTTTGTAAACGCGACCGCCGACGGTTTCGATCAAGCGGCACATCATCGCGTTGTCCTCGAGAATCCAGGAAGCCTCAGAACTCTCAAAACCCATTTTGTAACCGACCTTGAGGCCTTCGAAGAGCATGATCGACTCGATACCCTTCCCGCGGTAGCGCTCTTTGACCCCCAGGGTGATGGTGCGGACCAGTCTCGGGTGCTTCCAGTTTAACAAATACGGAATGGCCTTAAACAATCCCGGGCTGAGCAATCGGCCGCGCATAGGCTTGAAGGCCTCGTTGAAGTCCGGGATGGCAAGCAAGAAGCCGACTGGTTCGGATCCGCATTCGACCAAGGAAACCAGGCCCTCGACCAACAACGGTTTGAGCCGCTCTGCCATGAAGATCATTTCCGGATCGGTCATTGGCACGAAGCCCCAATTCTCCTCCCAGGCTTCGTTATAGACCTCCATGACTTTGGCGAGATCGGCCTTGAGCGTCTTGCGGCGCACCGGGCGATAAGAGAGCTCCGGGTAGCGCCGTTTGGCCTTGGTCACGATGCGCTCAAACCGGTCCATGGGACAATTCGTGAGGGGGATGATGAAAGCGAGGAGATCCTTCTCTTTGGCGAACCCTTCCCTGTGCATCAACTCGATGTAGTAGGGCGGGTTGTAAGTCATCATCAGCACCGGCGGGCTGTCGAATCCGTCTACCAGGAGCCCGCACTCGTCGTTCGAGGAGGGGTTCATGGGCCCAAGCAGACGGGTCAAGGTTCGTTGCCGAGCCCAGTCGCGCACGGCATTGAAGAGAAGGGCGCTAGCCTCTGGATCGTTGGCACATTCGAAAAACCCGAAGAACGCGGCGTTGTCCTTTTGGAACTTGTTGTGATTGCGGTCCAGGATGGCGGCAATGCGCCCGATGTCTTTGCCGTTGCGAGTGACCACCCAAAGGTCCATCTCGGCATGGTCGAAGAAAGGGTTGGCGGAGGTGAAGACCTTCTTCAGGTCCATCAGGAGAGGCGCTACCCAATGCGGGTCGCCGTTGTATATGCTGTAGCTGACGTTCAAGAACCGATCGATATCCTGGGCCTGCCGCTTGAGGGAGACCAGGCACGGAGCAGGCGCAAAGGTGGTTCTGGATGCTGGAGCGAAGGACGGCATGAGTGGGTGCTAGGCCTTAGGAAAGTTCTGAAGGCAAATCACATGCCCATGATCTGGTAACCGCAGTCTACGTAGATCACCTGGCCAGTGATCGCGGCGGCGCCGTCGCTAACCAGGAACAACCCAGTAGCGCCGAGTTCCTCGCTCAGCACATTGCGCTTGAGGGGCGACTTTGCCTCGTAGTGACGCAACATCTCGGTAAAACCGGAAATGCCGCGGGCAGCCAGGGTATTGACCGGCCCAGCGCTAATGCAATTGACCCGAATCTTCTTAGGGCCAAGGTCATAGGCGAGGTATCGAGTGCTGGCCTCAAGGGCGGCTTTGGCCACGCCCATCACGTTGTAATGCGGGACCACCTTTTCGGCGCCGTAATAGCTCATGCCGACAATGCTGCCTCCGTCCGCCATAAGCGCAGCGGCCGCACGGGATAACGCGACCAAGGAATAGGCGCTCACGTCGTGAGCTATCCGAAATGCTTCCCGGGAAGTGTTGACGAATTCGCCTTCCAGGGCTTCGCGGGGCGCGAAAGCAACGGAATGGAGCAATAAGTGGAGTTTGCCCCACTTGTTCTTAACCGCCTCGAAGACGTTGGCAATCTCTTCGTCTTTGGTGACGTCGCAGGGAAGAATCAAGGTATCGGGGCCGAAGGTGCCGGCCAATTCCTCGACGTTTTCTTTGAGGCGCTCGCCTTGATAGGTGAACGCGAGGGTTGCCCCGGCCTGTTGCCAGGCCTTGGCGATCGCCCAAGCGATCGAGCGCTTGTTCGCAACCCCGAACACGATGCCATATTTGCCAGCCAATGAAGACATGCTTTGGGCCATTTACTGGCCGATAGCAGTAGGGGCAAACCCGGCCCAAAGCAAGGGCGGAATCACACGGCTAACAAGCACCGCTAATCAGCCAAACCAAAATCCAAGCGTTCGCCGGGCAATGCCACGCGGCCAGCCTGGGGGCCTGGGGGTCACTCCTGGGCCAGGCCGCGGGGCTTGGTTTCGGCCGCTTTGAAAGGGTGGTCAGGGCGTAACGGCTTTGAGGGCAGGCTGCGGCTTGGAACTCAGGTGCCGATTGACCGCGTTGAGGTAGGCACGGGCGCTGGCTTCGATGACATCAGTGCTGGCGCCTTTGCCGGTCACCAATTCACGAGCGCCAAAGTCGACCTTGGCGGTCACTTCGCCCATGGCATCCTTCCCCTGGGAAACCGCGCGAAGGGAATAGTCCATGAGTTTGCCCGCGGCGCCGGTAATGCGATCGATTGCCCTAAGAGCAGCGTCCACGGGTCCGTCACCGATGCTGGCGTCCTGGAGTACCACCGGCTTGGATTTGGAATCCTCGGCCTTCTTGAGGCGCACAGTGGCAGTGTGCAGGGTGTGGTTCCCGCTGGAAACGTTCAGGTAATCGAGCGACCAAGTCTCGGCGACCTCGGTGATCTGGCCTTCCACGAGCGCAGTCAAATCGTCGTCGTAGACGAACTTCTTCTTGTCGCCGATCTCCTTGAACCGGCTAAAGATAGCGCTGACGTCCGCGTCAGTCATTTTGAACCCCAAGTGGCGCAAGCGGGCGGTGACGGCGGCGCGGCCGCTATGCTTCGTGAGCGGAAGTTCGGTCTGACCCCAGCCAACGTCCTGCGGATCCATGATCTCGTAGGTTTCGCGCTTCTTGAGAATACCGTCCTGGTGGATGCCGCTGCTGTGGGCGAAGGCGTTCTCACCCACAATGGCTTTGTTGCGTTGAACCACCAAGCCGCTCATCCGGGAAACCAGACGCGAGGATTTGACGATCTCACGGGTGTTGATGCCGCAGGTAAAACCGCTGAAGTAGTCATTTCGTGTCTTGAGCGCCATGGTGAGCTCCTCCAGGGACGCGTTGCCAGCGCGTTCGCCGATGCCGTTGACGGTACATTCGACTTGGCGAGCGCCTGCGCGCACAGCGGCGAGCGAGTTGGCCACCGCCAGGCCAAGGTCGTTATGGCAGTGAACGCTGATAACCGCCTTGCCCGACTGAAACGCTGGTACGGAGGTGAAGAGGTGACCGATCAAGGCGCCAAACTGCTCGGGAACGGCCCACCCGACGGTGTCCGGGATGTTGACGGTGGTAGCGCCGGCCGCGACCACGGCCTTGCATACGGCGACCAAGAAATCGGGTTCGGTGCGTGAGGCATCCTCGGGGGAGAACTCGACATCCTCAACCAATGCTTTGGCCCGTTTGACGCCATCGACTGCCAGGCGGAGGATTTCGTCCTGGGCTTTGCCCAATTTGAATTCGCGATGGATCTTAGATGTCGCGAGGAAGACGTGAACCCGGCCGCGTTTCCCGGCGGGTTTGACAGCGGCACCGGCCCGATCGATATCGGCCGGCACGCACCGCGCAAGGCCGGCGATGATCGGTCCCTTGATTTCTTTGGCGATAGTGTGGACGGCGGCAAAATCGCCCTCACTGGTGATTGGGAAACCGGCCTCGATCACATCCACCTTCAGGCGGGCCAGTTGCCGAGCCACCTCGAGCTTTTCGCGAAGGTTCATCGAGGCGCCGGGGCATTGCTCACCATCCCTCAAGGTGGTGTCGAAGACTAGAACATGTGCATTTTTCATAGGTTCTGCGATCAGGCCAACGTTACCGACGGTTCGATTGCGGTTTCCTGGTTTGGCACACCGTGCCCCGCCCACTGGCCAGACAGCGGCGGGGTCTAAAAACAAAAACCCCACTGCCGCCGGTGGCAGTGGGGTTTTGGAAATCCGCGAAATCGCGCTACAACCCAACTGCCACGCTACACAACAGCAGTAGCGCGTTGACCAGCAGTTGAAGGCCCGCGATCCGAATCATTAGGCGGCTAGGTTAAGGGCACGACCGGGGGGAGTCAACGTTTTTCCTTGTCTTTTGTAGGGTTGAGTTGAGGCTTGAGATTTCGCCGGTCTCCGGTTTGAACCAACAATATGAACGTCCAAATAGCGGTTTTGTGCGATGCCGCAACGGATTACAGTGGGAAGATGAACCTGCTGGGCACTTTCGATACGATCGTAGCCCGACAGCTCCCTGCAGTGCATCCGCAATGCACGGTGGCCTTGCGAGTCGCTTTTGACCGAACCGAAGAAGGCAAACACAAGGTCACGATGAACTTTGTCGACGACGATGGCCGGTCGATCATGCCGAGCATCGATATTCCGATCGATGTGGAAGTGCCGGCGGAGTCGATATTCGTGTCCCGCAATTTCATCATCAACATCCAGCAGATGAAATTTGAGCACACCGGGCATTACGCCATCGGGATTTTGGTGGACAGCCGTTTGGAGACCAGCATCCCGCTTCACGTCCGCCTGGCTGATCAACCGCAGACATAGAGCCCCGCAACTTCTGGTTTTCGGCCCGCCTGGCTGGCCCGTAGAGGCCGATGGCTGAGAACCGTGAAACTGGCACCGGAGCCAGGAGGTGACAGCGAGAACGGGGAACCGCCAAACCCGAGTATGAAAGCCACCAGCATGTTTCTAGCCCTGGCGCTGACAGCCAGCCTGTCCGTTGGACGCGCCGCCGAGAGTTTGTCCCTTGCCGAGAGGCTCGGCTACCACGCCGGCGATCGGTTGCTGATTATCAACGGCGATGATGTGGGGATGTGCCACGCGGCCAACCAGGGGACGATCGAAGCGCTCGAGAAAGGTGTTATGACCAGCTCGACGATCATGGTGCCCTGCCCTTGGTTCGATGAGATCGCGAGCTACGCGGTGGCCCATCCCGAAAAGGATTTCGGCCTGCATCTCTGCCACACCTCGGAGTGGAAGCATTACCGGTGGGGGCCGGTGGCAGGCCGTGATAAAGTGCCCGGGTTGGTAGATCCAGAAGGATGCCTTTGGCACGAGATCGAGGATGTTTACGCGCACTCGAACGCGGAGGAAGCCCTGACCGAAGCCCGCGCACAGATTAAGAAAGCGCTCAACGCGGGGGTCGATGTCACGCATATCGATTCGCACATGGGCACCCTTCAGTACGATCTGCATTACCTGGAGTCGTACCTAAAGCTGGCGGTCGAGTTCGATCTTCCCGTACGGATGGCCTCGCAGACTACGCTGGAGAAGTTTAACCAGGCAGGTTTGCGAGCCAAATTCGCCGCCCAAGGTATCGTGTTCACGGATGATTTTGTCTTCGATAATCTTAAGGACGAATCCAAAGACGTGAAGGGGTTTTGGACGGCAGTGATCAAGGAGCTCAAACCGGGCGTCACGGAACTGTTCATTCATGCAGCCAAACCGACCGAAGAGCTCAAGGCGATTACGGGTAGCTGGGCAACTCGGTCAGCGGAGTACGAGCTGGTCACCAACGACCCGGAGTTTAGGCAATTGCTGGAAGACCAGAAGGTGATCCGGATCGGCTACCGGGCGTTGAGGGATTTGCAGCGCAGGGCCCGAAAATCTGTGGCGCACTAGGCCAGCCGGATCTGTGTGGGATTCAAGACCAAGATGGGGGGCGGAGCGATTGGCCTGATCGGCTTCATGCTCTCGCCTTTGTCGTGGTGGAATGATCTTTTCGTGAATGTTCCCCTGGCGCTGGCCTTTGCCTGGGTGGTCAGTCTCTTCGTTTCGCGAGCCTTCTCGGCCAGCTTCGTGGTGGGTTACTGGCTCACGAACATCATTGGACTGGTGATGCTCCAGAAAGGGGCGAAGCAGGCGGTGACCGGCGAGGTTCTTCCCTACACTCGGAAACAGTTCCTGAAGGACCTCATCATCTCGCTGGCGTACACCGGGTTGATCGTGGCGCTGGTTAAGCTGAAGTTTTTACAACCTTTGCCGGATTATTTTCCGAAGCGGCCCTAGGCGGGGACGTCGGGCTCAACGTACGGCTGCGGGGCGAAGCCAAAGGTATGGGCTACGCCGGCAATCCAGGGGAGATGGAGACGGGCGTTGAGCCTGGTGACCGCCTGGTTGTATGAGACTTGGGCGGAGCGAATGCTGCGTTCAGTGTCCTGGAGCTCCGGCAGGAGCTGGGCACGAGGCGAGTTCTGAAGGAAAGGCAGGAGGTTTCGCAAAGCGGCGCCGAATTTTTGCTCTATCCCCAGGAATTCACCTGGAGAACTGGCCGCAAGCGCCCGCGTCTGCGCGGATAGGAGTGTGCCGAATGATTCGGCCGCAGACGGGTCGATGGGATTAGCTTCCAAGAGCAGAGCGGCCAATTCGTGACGGCGGTTGAAGAGCACAGCCAGGGCGGACCATTCGCGGACGACGGAATGCCAGCGGCCGATGAGTGCGTTGTAGGCAAGGATCATCCAGAGGCCGACGGCGACCGTGACAGCGCCCACGCTGAAAATAAGCAATGGCAATACTGCACCCACGAGCTGGATGGTAGAGCAGCGGATGATTTTGGCAACGTTGGTTTCCAAACTTGCGGGCGCAACGCCATGTGCTTACATTAAGCGTGTGCCAGCGGATTTGAACGATACACGCAAGCAGCTCAGAATGGTGCCTTGCAGGGCCTGTGGAGCGAAGCTGTTCCTTCCTGGTGACATGGCCCCGTTGTCGTTAACTCAGTGCAGCAAATGCGGGGAGATGGTGATGTTCCCGATGCGGCTGCGCCAATTCGAGCTGCGCTCGGTCATCGCCTCCGGAGGCATGGGCACGGTTTATCGAGCCTTCGACACCATGCTGGAGCGCGAGGTGGCGGTTAAACTAATGAAGCAGGAGTTGATCGACGACCCGGCGTCGGTCGAGAGCTTTGGTCGTGAGGCCCGTGCCTGCGCCAGCCTGAACCACACCAACATCATCCATATCTACACTTTCGACGAGTCCGACGGCCACATGTACCTGGTGATGGAATTGGCCGACCAGGGCAGCCTCGATAGCCGGATCGAAGCGGGACGAGTAGCGGAGCTGGACGTGCTGGACGTGGGCATCAAGGTGGCGTCGGCCCTGGATACAGCGCTGAAGCACGGGCTGCTGCACCGGGACATCAAGCCTGGCAACATCCTGTTCAATGCCGACGGCGAGCCCAAGCTGGTGGACTTCGGATTAGCGCGGAGCACGGAGGCCGAGGCGGAACAGGACGGTTCGATCTGGGGAACGCCCTATTACATAGCGCCGGAGAAAATCCGACGGGAGGGGGAGGACTTTCTTTCGGACATGTACAGCTTAGCGGCGACGCTCTATCATGCGATCACACGGCACGTGCCATTTGACGCCCCCACGACCGAAGAAGTCGTGGCGGCGCACGTCCATACACCGCTGACGGCGCCGAATCACGTAGTGCCTGAAATCAGCCAGCCGACGAGTGACGCACTGGTGCGCGCGATGGCCAAGAGGCCGGAGGAACGCTTTCAGAGCTATGACGAGTTGAGCATGGCTCTGCATGCAGCCCGGAGCCAGTACCTGGTAGGGCATTTTCGAAACCAGCAGCAGGGTGGTGTGGCCAAAGGAGTCAAAGGGTGGTTCCGACGCTGATGAGGCGGCGCACGCATTTTTCTACGTCCTTAGCAGTCCAACTTCCGGATCGGGTTTTGGAGGCATGAGATGAAGAAGCTCCCCCACCCGGACAACTTCCATCTGGACGCAGCGACGGGCTGGCTGCTGCTTGGCGACCTAGAGGCGGCCAAGACGGAGTTAGGACGGCTCACTCCGGTATCACGTGAGGATCCGTCGGCGCTTGAGGTAGAATGGGATATCGACGCCAAGGTCGGGAGTTGGGACCATGCATATCAAGTAGCGGAGCGATTGGTAACGGGCGCGCCCGATGTGCCGTTCGGCTGGATCCACCGCGCGTATGCCGCGCGCCGCATGCCTGGGGGCGGGCTGACGCAGGCTTGGCATTCGCTGCGTCCGGCGGCCGAGAAGTTCCCCAACGTTTTTCTCATTCCCTATAATCTTGCCTGTTACGCAGCCCAAATGGGTCAAGCTGAAGAGGCTTGGGGTTGGCTGCTCCGCGCTGCCAAAGCGGCGGGCAGCTACAGCAAAATCAAGACGATGGCGCTGGAGGATGCCGACTTGAAGCCCCTATGGCCGAAGATCCGAACCGACTTGAAGCCTGTTGCTTAAGCATTCCGGCGCTCGGCACGGCGTGTTCCGGGTGCGTGATATCCCCCCCACCTCTCTCACCACATCGATGAACAGAATTCTTACTTGGGCCGGCCGGGTGGCATTGCTCGCTTTGGGTGTGTGCTTATCAGCGGGGGGCGCGCAGGCGCAGCCGGCTGCAACGGAGGGTGCGCCAACAATCCCAAAGACGGCGCCGGCGATCAAAGCCCCGCCAGTGCCACGCTACGAGACTCGGACGGTTCACGATCCGGATGGGACCGGGAAGTTTTTCCTCGGGCGAGAGATTGCCCAGGTGATGGGGCACCAGGCGGCGGATTGGCTGGAACGGCCCGAACGCGAATCGGAAGAGAGGCCGGATTTAGTGCTGCCGACCTTGAAATTGAAAGCGGGCGACGCGGTTGCGGATATCGGCGCGGGAACCGGTTATTTCAGTTGGCGTGTTGCGCAGTGGGTTGGTGGGCAAGGGTTGGTTTATGCGGTGGATATTCAGCAAGAGATGCTGGACCAGCTCTTGGCTAAAATGAAAGCACGCGGGGTCACGAATGTGTTGGCAGTGCTGGGCACGATCCAGGATCCCAGGCTGCCTCCAAAAGGGGTCGATCTGGTCATCATGGTGGATGTATATCACGAGTTTTCGCACCCGTACGAGATGATGGAAGCCATTTGCCGAGCGCTTAAGCCCAATGGGCGCGTGGTGTGGGTTGAATACCGGGCCGAGGATCCTGCCGTGCCGATCAAGGCGGTTCATAAGATGTCCGAGGCGCAGGTCCGTCGCGAGGCGGAGGTCCATGACCTGAGTTTTGTGGAGACCATCGAGGCGTTACCGCGGCAGCACATCATCATTTTTCAAAAAACCGCCGGCCAGAGCCGCCATTAGCCTCGGGCCCGAGACACCCCTCGGAAAACCTTTCCGGGTGCGGGTTGGCCTGACCAAGCTCGGCGCTCCACCCTCCTCATCGCATCCAAGAGCCCATGGGCGAGGCCAGCCAGGAGCAGCTTCCCTTAGAAGAGCCGGGTGCTACGGCCCAGGCGGGCGGCGGCGAAGCGAATCCACCGCCGGCAGCGGGTCGCGCGGCTCGGTTCACGGGGTTTTGGGGAAGGGAGCCGGATCACTCGGCACGAGGCGGATCATTTTTTATTTCTCGCTGGCTCTTCCTGCGCGGACTAGGGCTGATTTATCTGATCGCATTCGTCTCGCTCTATGTACAGATCGACGGGCTCATGGGCAGCGAGGGAATACTGCCGGCGCGTGAACTTCTGTCGTTGGTCAAAGAGCGACTCGGCACGCGAGGATACTGGCTGTTTCCAACCCTGTCGTGGCTAGATCCTGAGGGGGGCTTGCTTCACGCCCAATGTCTTACAGGAGTGATTCTGGCATGCCTGCTCACGAGCGGGATTGCACCGAAATTCAACAGCTTCGGACTCTGGGCGCTCTACCTCTCGCTATGCGTGACTGGGCAGGATTTCCTCGGGTTCCAGTGGGACGTGTTGCTGCTGGAGACGGGCTTCCTGGCCGTCTTTCTCGCGCCTTGGGGCTGGTGGCCTTCGCTGCGGTTGGAGAGACCTGTGCCGCTGGAAATGGTGTGGCTCACGCGGTTTCTGCTGTTTAAGCTGATGTTCAGTTCGGGGTTGGTGAAGTTGCTAAGCGGAGATGTGGTTTGGAGAGATATGAGCGCATTGTCTTTCCATTACCTCACTCAGCCCCTGCCCACCCGAATCGCCTGGTACGCGGACAAGCTTCCGGCGTGGTTCCAGCAGGTATCGGTGATGATCATGTTCATCATCGAATTGGCGGCGCCATTCTTGATTTTTTTCTCGCGACGGCTGCCGCTACTGGCCGGCGGATCGTTTGTGTTCCTCATGATCCTGATCGGGGTTACGGGCAACTACTGCTTTTTTAATCTCTTGACGGTGCTGCTCTGCCTGATGCTGGTTGACGATGGGACCTGGCGGGAAGCGCTTCCAGCGAGTTGGTTCGCCCGGCTGCCAGAGCCCGGGAGGAACGAGGTTGTGAGTTGGCGCTCGATCCTTTCAGTTGTTTTAGCGGGTGCGCTTGGAGTGCTGAGCCTGTTGGCGATGTTAAGTCGTTTGGTCCCCATGTCGCGGATGCCGGCGGCCGGAGTGGCGCTGCTACGGTGCGTTTCTCCCCTGAGAACTTTCAACTCGTATGGTTTGTTCTCCATCATGACCACCAAGCGGAACGAGATCGTGATCGAAGGCAGCATGGACGGGGTTCAGTGGCGGGGGTACGAATTCAAATGGAAGCCGGGAGACTTGAAGCAGGCGCCACGGTGGGTCCAACCGCACCAACCCCGACTGGACTGGCAGATGTGGTTTGCGGCTCTGGACACGTTCGAGGGGACCTCGTGGTTTCAGAGCTTGATGGTGCGGCTCTTGCAGGAATCGCCCCCGGTGCTTGCCCTGCTCAAGGAGAACCCCTTCCCCGGCAGGCCGCCGCGTTTTGTAAGAGCAGTCTTATACGAGTACCACTTTACTACAGCAGCGGAGCGTCGAGAAAAAGGGACGTGGTGGCGTCGGGAACGAATGGGGATGTATTGTGGCCCACTCTCTCTTCGCCCCGCGCAGACGGCGCCGGAGTATAAACCGCCCCCCATTTTGTAGTTTGATTGGCCGGGAAATGGGCGATAATGGAGGTCAAACCATATCAGGCTTATGAACGACTCCGAACAAAAAGCTGTGCTTCTCATTTGCATCCTTGCCGCATTTGCCGACGGCGCTCAGAGCGAAGTCGAGCGGGCGCAAATCAAGAAGATCCTTGATGGTTTCGCCAACAGTAACCTCGATCTGGCTGGCGCTTACCAGGAGGTCCTCGCCTGCAAAGTCACCTTGGCGGACGCGGCCAGTCAACTCACCACCCCTTCCAGCAAGATGCTGGCTTATGAAATGGCGGTCTGTGTCTGCAACGCCGATGGAACGGTAACTGAGGCTGAGCAGCAGTTCCTGGCCAACTTGCACCACATGCTGGAGTTGGAAACACAGGCGACGGCTGCGATTCACAGCGGCGCCCAGGCGATGGCGAGCGAACCGCTGCAACCCATCCGCCCCTCGGTCGACACGAGTCAGCGTGAGGCCGAACTCGACCATATGATCCTCAATTACGCCATCCTGAACGGCGCGCTGGAGATCATGCCGCATTCGCTGGCCACGATGGCGATTGTGCCGTTGCAGATGCGCATGGTTTATCGAGTTGGCAAGAGCTATGGGTACGAGCTGGGGCGCGGCCACGTAAAAGATTTTCTGGCCACGGTGGGCATTGGTCTGACCTCACAGGTGTTCGAGGGGTTCGCGCGGCGGCTTTTCGGCGGGTTGGCTCGGCCGCTTGCTGGACGCCTGGTCGGCGGCTTGCTCGGACAAGCAGCCGGCTCCGCCTTTGGCTTCGCCAGCACCTACGCCCTTGGGCAGGCGGCAAAACGCTACTACGCGAGCGGACGGACACTAACAACCGAGCAGTTGAAGGATGTCTTCAGATCGATGTTGGACGAGGCGCGGTCGGTACAAAGCAACTACTCCGGGGAGATGGCCCAAAAAGCCCGGGAGGTAAAGCCGACCGAGATATTGACCTTAGTGAAGCAAAATTAACGGCGTGCGAGGCGCTGGATCGGAAGCCTGAGGCCTTCGAGACCGTCCCCGGTGTCCGCGTTGGTTGCCACATGGACCGCCAGCAGGGTCATCTGCAAAGGAGGCGCCAGCTTTTGGCATGTCCGTAGCGTCCTGTATTGCGGACGCTAAGTCAAATAGCGTCTGGTTTAGCGGACGTTGCGCGGTGGACAAAGTAGAGGAGAGCGAGGAAGTCGTAGACGGCATGGGCGACCACCGGGGTGAGCAGGCTGCCGGTCTGAAGCCAAAGCATGCCGAAATAAGCGCCCATGAACGCAGCCATCAATCCGTAGGTTCGGGTGAGGAGGTGGCAGGCGCCGAAGAGGGCGTTGGAGATCACCATGGCCAAGGGCAAGCCGACACGCGGGGTCAATCCGCCTTGGAGAACACCACGGAAGAGGAGTTCTTCTCCCAAGCCGGCAAGCGCGGAAATCAGGGCGAGCTGGACCACCGACCAACTTGCGAACAGCGGCAGGAAGCGCGCCTCGAGCAGCTCGCGGATTTCGCGCAATGGGCCCCAGGAGGAATGGCAGGTGGCCGCGAGCGCGATCAGCAACGGCAGGGCGCCTAGCAGGCCGAGCCCGGCCGCCCAGGCGCCCCCGGACAATTCAGACCAGAGTGGACAATGGAAAAGCCAACCAAGAACGACGGCGAGCCCGGTCATCGAGCCCTCCACCGCCGCACCGAAAACAAACCAGCGCCGATGCGCGGAAGCGATGGGGGATTGATTCATGGTGAATGAGCGGTCCCAACGGAGGCCGCCTGGGATGAGTGTAGAAGGTCCCTCCCGTTGACTCACGGGAAAAAGACACCGAAGGGTTCTGAGTAAGCAGGGTTTGGTCGACTCAGGTTTCGGTTCTGGGGACTGGTTAAAGTTTAGCGGATAATCTGGCAAGATAAAATGAGCAGAGG
>Ga0265314_10000714_pt1 | contig 40123 bp, 35 predicted proteins | sample 4126metaG_FD_203106 | JGI IMG/M metagenome (GOLD analysis project Ga0265314, IMG submission 203106) | Rhizosphere microbial communities from Carex aquatilis grown in University of Washington, Seatle, WA, United States - 4-1-26 metaG | ecosystem: Host-associated > Plants > Roots > Rhizosphere >...
GCCTCGACCAGCGCGACCCCGGCCTTCGCCACCCAGCCCGCCGGCCAGAGCGTCGCGGACGGGAGCACGGTCGTCTTCAGCGCCTCGGCCATCGGACCCTCCCTGACCTACCAATGGATGCTGAACGGCAGCCCCATCCCCGAGGGCGCCTCGGGGGCCACTACGTACACCGGCACCGCCAGCCCGACGCTCGTAGTCAACGGGGCCACGTCCTCCAGCTCGGGCAGCTACACCTGCGTTGCGACGGACTCGGGCGGATCCGCGACCTCGAGCCCGGCGGTGCTCACGATCAGCGAAGCACAAGATGTCGGACGGCTCACGAACGTCTCTGCCCGGGCCCAGGTGGGAACCGGGGACAACGCACTTATCGCCGGCTTCGTGGTCGGCGGAAGCCAGGCGTCCGGCGCCGAGAACCTCCTCGTCAGGGCCTCCGGCCCGTCGCTCACCTCCTTCGGCGTTCCGGGCGTCCTGCCGGACCCGCTCCTGGTGCTCACCCCGGTCGGCGCAATGAACCCCGTTCCAAAGATCGTGACGGGATGGAGCAGCAATCCGCTCGTTGCCAGCACGGCCGCCGATGTCGGCGCGTTTGCCTGGCCCGACCCCTCCAGCCTCGACTCGGCAACCGTGCACGCCTTCCACATGGGTCCGCACACGGCCGCGGTGATGGGCGCGAGTGGCGACACGGGCGTCGCGCTCGCCGAGGTCTTCGACGCGACGCCTGCCGGGACGTACACGCCCGCCACGCCCCACCTCCTCAACGTCTCCGCACGCGCGCTTGTCGGGACCGGGAGCAATGTCCTCATTGCCGGATTCGTCGTCGGCGGCACGACCTCGAAAACCGTGCTGATCCGCGCCTCCGGCCCGGCCCTCGCGGCATTCGGCGTGTCGGGCGTCCTTGCGGACCCGCAGCTTCAGCTCTTCAGCACATCGGCCGGCAACGCCCCCCTGGCGACGAACAACGCGTGGGGCGGCAACGCCGCCGTCGCGTCGGCCGCCGCCTCGGCGGGGGCCTTTGCGTGGCAGGATCCCTCCTCCCATGACTCGGCCCTGCTGATCACGCTGCAGCCAGGATCCTATACGGCGCAGGTCACGGGAAAGGCCGGGGACACGGGAATAGCCCTGGTCGAGGTCTTCGAGGTCCAGTAGCGCGGCCGCCGCGGCCCGCCTGAGACGGGGTCCCAGCGTCACAGGACGGAGATGAATGAAATTTAATTTTCGGGGGACCTTTGTAAGACTTTTCCCCGTACGCGGTTAGGAGCCTCCATATCCGGTGGAAGAATTACGCGATGACCGAACTTTCAAAACGGGTGATCTTCCTATCTATCGGCGCCGACCGCCTTCATCCGGGCGCCTCGTCGCCCGCATGGCACGAAGCCTGCACGTCACCAAACCGAATACGCCCACACCAGGCCCGCTTTGTGAAATCGTTCCAGACACTCTTCTGCGAGAGGCACCAGTGCCCCGAGAGCGAATACCTGAAGAGGGTGTTCTGGCGCTGCCTCTATCCCCACGCCATCCCCTTTGTCTTCCTGCTGGGGGGAATTCGCTCCCGGTATTTCGCGACCGACTGCCGGCTGATCTCGGGCGCAGGCCGTGCGTCGACCGTCGCCAAGGTGAGGGAGGAGATCTCGGACTTCATCGTGGCTCCGGATAACGGCCGCCTGCTGCGCAGGACCTTCCGGATACGCGTTTCCGCCACCCGTCTCAAGCAGCTCGCCAAGCGCCATTTTCATTACGCCGAGAGCAGGTCGCCCCTGGGCGACACGGCCCGCGGTTAGGCGCAGGCGCGCGCGGCCCCCTCATCGGGCCGCAGTTTGCATATTCGGGCATCAGGGTCTCATTTCGCGCATGAACGCATCGCTGCTCTCAGGCGAGCCCGCCGCGGGCACGGACGGGGCCCTGATCGACGCCTATTCGGAGGCCGTCTCCGGCGCCGTCGCCGCCGCGCACCCCGCCGTCGTCCACATCGAAGTCCGCGGCAACGACGCCCCGGGCGGCTCCGGCTCGGGCTTCTTCATCTCCCCCGACGGCTACCTGATGACCAACAGCCACGTGGTCCATGGCGCCGGGCAGATCCGCGTCTTCCTCGCCGACGGCCGCAGGCTCTCGGCCGACCTGGTGGGGGACGACCCGGACTCGGACCTCGCGGTGCTGCGCGTGAGCGCGGACGAGCTGGCGCACCTTTCGCTTGCGGACAGCAACGCCGTGCGCCTCGGCCAGATTGCGATCGCGATCGGCTCGCCCATGGGATTCCAGCAGACGGTCACCGCCGGGATCGTGAGCGGCCTCGGCCGCTCGCTCCGGGGCTCCTCGGGCCGGCTGATCGACAACGTGATCCAGACCGATGCGGCCCTGAACCCGGGCAACTCGGGCGGTCCCCTGATCAACACCCGCTCCGAGGTGATCGGCGTCAACACCGCGATCATCCGCCCGGCCCAGGGAATCTGCTTCGCCATCGCGAGCAACACGGCCCGCTGGGTCGGCGCCTGGCTCATAAAGGAGGGGCGGATCCGCCGCAGCTTCATCGGGGTGGCCGGCCAGAACGTCCCGCTCCTAAGGAAGCTCATCCACCACCACCGGCTTTCGCAGGAGACGGGTGTCCTGGTCATGGGCATTGAGCCCGACAGCCCGGCTTCCCGGGCGGGCATCCTGGAGGGCGACATCCTCCTTGCCCTCGACGGGTCCCCCACCCCGGCGGTTGACAGCCTTCACAAGCTGCTGACGGGCGACCGCATCGGCGAGAGGGCCATCGTGACCTTTCTGCGCGGCGTCGAGTTGCGCCGCCATGCAATCATCCCCCTGGAGACGCCCGCACGGCCGTAGGCGGCATTCCCCGCGCTACCGGTGGCGCATGAGCAGGAAGAACAGCCCGACCATCGAGAGGAGCGAGACGACGCCGATGAGGACGCCCGCGAGGATGGGAGTCCCCTGCAGGCTCAGGCGCCAGCGCGGCGCCTTAAGGCGGCTGCTCAGGCCCGTAACGTGCACCCGTTCCGGCGCATCCAGGTCGGCCCTGAACGCGTCCACGCTCTGGTAGCGCTCGGACGGGTCGCGCCGCATGGCCCGAAGGACGATCTCCTCGGCCTGGGGCGTGATAGCGGGGTTCAGGGAGCGGGGTGCGACGGGGTCACCCGAGACCCGAAGCTGGGCCGCGGCCCACGGATCCTCGGCATGGAAGGGCATCTCCCCGGTCAGCATCTGGTACAGGATTACGCCCAGGCTGTAGATGTCGGTTCGCGCGTCGTTGGCCTTGTTGCGCACCTGTTCGGGCGCCATGTACTCGGGCGTCCCGAAGAGCGGAGTGAGGCCGGCGAGGATGCTAAATCCCGTGTCCGCCTCCGCGGCGAGGCCGAAGTCCATCAGGCAAAGCCTTTGGTCGCGGCAGATCATCACGTTGCCGGGCTTCAGGTCCCGGTGGACAATCCGCCGCTCGTGCACGTGCCTTAGCGCCTGGCAGATGACGCTCGCGATCCGCAGCGCATCGGCCTCGGGGAGCTTCCTCGTGCGATGGAGCACGTAGGCCAGCGTGCAGCCGTCCAGGAACTCCATCACGATGTAGGGGCGGCTCCTGTGCTCCGGGACGGGGATGAACCGAAGGAGCAGCGGATCCCTGAGTCCCGCGCCGATCCTTTCCTCGCGCTGGAAGCGGCCGAACGAGACCGGGTCGCTCTCGATCCTCATGAGCGGCATCTTGACGGCGACGCTTGCCCCACCCTGCTGCGCGTCCTCGGCCCGGTAGACCGTCGCCATCTGGCTCCTTCCGACCACCTCCCGGATAACGAACCTCCCGTCCAGCAGGGCCCCAGGCTCCAGCTCCTTCTCAATCGGATCCGGCAGCCCCTCGCGATCGGGCAGCTCCATGCAGCTCGCAATGCCGGCCAGCGGCCGGGAATCCCTCGGCCGCTCCTGTCCTGTGTTGTCCCGGGCAAGCGCCCGGTCGAAGGCCGAGACTTCTGGCATGTTGCGGCAAGAGTACGGGATAAACGGGGGCAGGGTGAGTAAAAAAGGGGTTTCGGGGCATTAAGAAAGCGTTAAGGCCCCGTCCCACCGGCCGAAAAACTTGGGATTCCAGGGTCCGGGACAATCTGCTCTCATCCCGGACCCGAGAATGCGCCTCCCACGCCCCATGCTCCTCTTTGCGGCCGCGATCGCCGCCACGTTTGCAGCGGGCTGCTCCAAGACCGCGGCCCCGGCCTCCGCCAGCGTGCCCCACAAGCACCACCATCACCCCCCCCATGGCGGCACGCCGGTGGAACTCGGCGAGGAGGAATACCACCTCGAGCTGGTGCTGGACGAGGGCACCGGCAGGCTCCAGGCCTACGTCCTTGACGGGGAGATGGAGAACTTCGTGAGGTCGACCGCCGCAAAGATCGTGATCAGCGCGACCGTCGCGGGGAAGTCCCATGACCTGGAGCTTGCCGCGGTACCCAACCCCGAGACCGGCGAGACGGTGGGCGACACCTCCCTCTTCGAGGCCCAGGCCGACTGGGTCAAGGCGTCGGGTTCGTTCGACGCGGTCCTCAAGGAGGTCACGATCCGCGGGACGACCTACAGCAATGTGAAGTTCAACTTCCCCAACGGCAATGACACCGATGGCTGACGCCTGCGCGGGCTTTGGGATCCGATCAGGCTAAGGACCGTTCCCGGACAGGGCGCCGACAATCAGCAGGACGTTGCGCCGGTACATGAGGTCGTAGGTCTCCGCCCCGCTTCCCGGGGGCCCGAGCCCGTCGGCGTAAAGGGTGCCCCCTAGCCGCACACCGGTCTCGCGCACGAGGTCTCCGACCAGGCGGGGATCCACGGTGCTCTCCGCGAAGACGGCACCGATGCGGTCGAGCCTGATGAGGTCGATCAGGGCCGCGACGTTCCGTGCGTCGGCCTCGCTCTCCGTCGAGGGCCCCGTGATGGCATGGATCGTGAATCCGAAGTCGCGGGCGAAATACCCAAAGGCGTCGTGAGAGGTCACCAGGTGGCGCCTTTCCCGGGGCAGTCCTTCCATCTCGCCCTCGGCCCATTTCCTGAGGATGCGCAGCCGCGCGCAATAACCCTCGGCGTTGGCCCTGAACTGGGTCGCGAGCGCGGGGCGGTCCCGCGCGAACTCCCGCTCCACGACGTCCACAGCGACCAGCATGTTCGCGATGCTGTGCCACCAGTGAGGGTCCTTCTCCGCGCGGCCGCCTTCACCCGTGATCAGCATGGACGCCGGGAGCTCGTCGCCCACGGCGACCAGCCGGCCCTTCGGCCCGACGTCAGCCGCGAGGCGGTCCAGGTAAACCTCGATGTTGAGGCCCGACGCAAGGATCACGTCCGCGTCGACGACCGCCCTGATGTCGGCGGGGGACGGGTTGAAGGTGTGGGGGTCGACTCCCGGCGCGACCAGGCCGACCACCTCGGCGCCGGCGCCCCCCACCTCCCGGGCGATCTCGGTGAGGATCGTGTTGAGGGTGGCCACCCGAAGCGGCCGCGTCCCGCCGTCCGCCGCGAGGCAGAGAAAGGCCGCCCCGGCGGCGGCTGCTGCGCGAAGCGCCTTCATGCGGGCGGCCGCCGCGCTGCGCCGATCCTCACCGCCCCGATCGCGCCATGGCGCGGGCTAAAGAGCGCGGAGAAGACAAAGACAGCACCCAGGCACAGGACGATCGCGGCCCCGCTCGCCAGTCCCGCGTGGAAGCTAACGAGGATCCCGACCACGGAGTCGGCGACCGCAAAGGCGACTGAAAGGAGCAGCATCGTGATGAACCGGTCGCACCAGAGGTAGGCGCTCACGGCGGGGAGCAGAAAGAGCCCAAGCGCGAGCACGATGCCCATCGTCTGCATGGCCGCGACGAGGTTGAGCACGGTGAGCGTCAGGAATCCGAGGTGAACGAGCCCGCCACGGCCGCCTGTGGCCCTGTTGAAGACCGGGTCGAAAGTCTCGAGCAGGACGCTGCGGTAGAAGATGACGAAGACCGCGACCGTCACGAAGCAGACGGCCGCGGCCAGGCGCAGCTCGCCCGCGCTCACGCCGAGGACGTTGCCGAATAGGAAGTCCGTCAGGTTGATCCGGGTCGGCAGCTTGCTGACCAGCGCCACGCCCGCCCCGAAGAACACGATGAAGAGCGAGCCGAAGGCCGCGTCCTCCTTGACCCGGGTCAGGCGGCTAAGGAGCGCGCTGCCCAGCGCGGTCAGCAGGCCGGCGGCGAGGCCGCCGAAGAAGAGGGCCGTCGTGCTGGTGCCAAAGAAGAACCAGGCCGCAGCGACCCCCGGCAGGAGCGAGTGCGAGAGCGCGTCGCCCATGAGTGCCATCCGCCTCAGGACCAGGACGCACCCGATCAGGCCGCCGCTCGTGCCGAGGAGGACGGCCGACAGGAGCCCGCGGCGCATGAACTCATACGAGAACGGCGACAGGACTAGATCGTGAAGGCTCATGGCAGGACCCCGTCGATCCCCGCCGCCTTCGGCATGCCGGTGTGCACGCACCGGCCGCCGCGGTACGCCAGGTCGACGTTGGCCGCGGAGAGCACCTCCCCCACCGGCCCCTCCGCGACAAGGCCCGTGTTCAGGAGGACCCCGCGGGAGAAGCACGACCTCGCGATCGCCAGGTCGTGGACCGCCGCGAGCACGGTGCGGCCCTGGTCGGCCCAGCCGCGAAGGATGTGGGTCAATTCCTCGCAGCCGAAGAGGTCCAGCCCCGCGAACGGCTCGTCCAGGAGGAAGATGTCGCCGCCCTGGGCGACGGCCCGCGCGAGGAAGACCCTCTGCTGCTGCCCGCCCGAGAGCATCCTTATCTGCCTGCCGCCAAGCTGGGATATGCCCAGCTCCTCCATCGCGGCGTCCACCCGAGCGTGGTCGGCGCGCGACAATCCGCGGAGGAACCCGAGGGACGGATAGCGGCCCTGCTCGACGACGCCCCGGACGGTGATCGGGAAGTCCCAGTCCACCGAGTGCCTCTGCGGGACGTAGGAGAGCCTCGGCCGGGCGTGCTGCGGGTGGGCGTCCCCGATCCGGATCTCGCCTCCGGAGAGGCGCTGCCAGCCCATCACGGCGCGCAGGAGCGTGCTCTTGCCCGCCCCGTTGCCACCGAGGATCGCCGTGGAGCTGCCGCACGGGATCTCGAGCGAGATGTCCTGGAGGGCGGTCAGCTTCCCGTAGCGGACGGTGACGCCGCTAAAGGAGATGATGTTCTGGTCGGGGGTCACTGGGGGAAGGGACAGTCTAGCAAATCCGTCAACACGTCGAAACAAGACCGGCGGGCCCCTGGGGGGCCTACTTGGGGGAGATCCTCTCGGCCGATACGGTGGCGTTCGGGCATGAGTCGATCCATTCGCCGCGGGGGCGCGCCCACTGCGCGGCGTTGGCGATCACCCGCTGCACGTTCGGGTCATAATAGGTCGGGTAGGCCTCATGGCCCGGCCGGAAGTAGAAGATGCTCCCGTTTCCCCGGCGCCAGCAGCACCCGCTGCGGAAGACGTCGCCTCCCTCGAACCACGACACGAACACCTGCTCCTCGGGTGCCGGGATCGCGAACGGCTCGCCGTACATCTCCTCCATGGGGAGCTCGAAATACCGGTCGATCCCGCGGGAGATGGGATGGCCGGGATTGCACACCCAGAGCCGCTCGCGCTCGTCCGCCTCCCTCCAGGTGAGCGAGCATGTCGTCCCCATCAGCCTCCTGAATATCTTGGAATAATGGCCCGAGTGAAGGACGATAAGCCCCATTCCCTCGAGGACACGCGCATGAACCCGGCCCGCCACCTCGTCGCTCACCTGGTCGTGGGCCATGTGGCCCCACCACGTCAGGACGTCCGTCTCCTTCAGGCGCTCTGCGGTGAGCCCGTGCTCCGGCTCCTGCAGCGTCGCGGTCTTGACCGTCGCCTCGGGGAGCAGGCGCGCGAGGCCCGCGGCAATGACCGTATGCATCCCGTCGGGATACACCTTTTTGACCTTGGCACTCTTGTGCTCGTGGACATTTTCGCCCCAGACCGTTATGCGCAGTGAAGTCATGATGGGATTTTGCAGTCCCCGTCTACCCCATACCCCCAATGAGAAGCAACGCTTTGAGCACCCATAATCACTCCCCCGCCCTGCGGATCCTCCTGCCGGTGCTCGCCATGGTCGGCGCGCCGTGCATGGCCGACACGGCCTCCGCACCCCCGGAAGGGGTCCCGGCGTTGGCCCCCCTCTTCGGCGACCACGCCGTCCTCCAGCGCGACAAGACCGACCCCGTCTGGGGGACCGCCGGCGCGGGCGACCCGATTACCGTAAGCTTCCACGGCCAGACGGCACGCACGACGGCCGGCGCCGACGGCCGCTGGATGGTCAAGATCGGGCCGTTCCCGGCGAGCGCTGATCCCGCCGACCTGGTCGTGGCCGGCAAGGGCACCCTCACCCTCCACGATGTCGTCGTCGGCGAGGTCTGGATCTGCTCGGGGCAGTCCAACATGGAATTCATCGTCAACGACGGCGGGGGCACCTACCAGGTGAACAATGCCGCGGCAGAGGTGGCGGCGGCCAGCTATCCCCTCATACGGCAGATCGCGATCGAGCGGACCTCCGCGCAGAGCCCGATGCAGGCCGTCAAGAACAGCGGCTGGCAGCCGGCGCTGCCGGCGACGGTCGGCAAGTTCACCGCGGTCGGGTATTTCTTCGCGCGCGACATCCACCTCGCTCTCCATGTGCCCGTCGGGATCATCAACAGCGCCTGGGGCGGCACGCCCGTGGAGTCGTGGATGAGCGACGAGGCGCGCAATTCCTCGCCGTACGCCGCGTCGCTGAGCGACCGTTGGGCCAAGCAGAGGGCCGAGTGGCCGCCCGAGCGGGTCGCAGCCTTCCCCGCAACGATGGCGGCGTGGCAGAAGGCTGAGGCAGACGCCAAGGAGAAGCACACCAAGAATTTCCTCCCATGGCCCGGTTTCCCCGCGACCGAATCCTCGCCGGTGCGCCCGGGAGGGCTTTTCAACGGCATGATCTCCCCGCTTCAGCCGGCCGCCATCCGCGGGATCCTCTGGTACCAGGGCGAGGCGAACACGGGCCATCCCGAGGAATACGCCGAGCTGTTCGGTGGCATGATCCGGTCGTGGCGCGCCGGCTTCGGCCAGGGCGACGTGCCGTTCTATTTCGTGCAGCTCGCGAATTTCGGCGATGAGAACGAGCTCGTCGACCGCAACTGGGCGCGGCTTCGGGAGGCCCAGGCCCAGGTACTCTCCCTGCCCGAGACCGGGATGGCCGTCACCGCCGACATTGGCGACGCCCAGAACATCCACCCGAGGAACAAGCAGGAGGTGGGCCGGCGCCTGGCGCTGGTCGCCAAGGCGAAGGTGTACGCCGTCCTTCCGGAATCCTCCAGCCCGGCATTTGAAAGCGCCACGCCCGAGGGAAGGGCGATCCGGGTCCGGTTCTCCCATTGCGGGACCGAGCTGCAGTCGCGCGGAGGCCCCCCGGAGTCGCTCGAGGTCGCCGGTGCGGACCACGTGTTCTTCCCCGCCGCGGGGGCCATCGAGGTCGACACCTTGGTGGCGTCGTCACCCGACGTGAAGGCGCCGGTCGCGGTGCGGTACGCCTGGACCAACGCCCCGAAGGCAAACCTCTACAGCGATACCGGGCTGCCCGTGGCGCCCTTCCGCTCCGATTCCTGGTAGAAGGGCCCCTTTGCCGCCCCAGGTATCAACAGAGCCAGCACGCCGGGTGTCCCCGCAAAACCGGCGCATTTTGGAGCGCCCAGCTTGAAGTTATTCGGGGATTGGCCTTATTGGTTCCGGATGGATCCTTTCTTCAAGGTCAGGGGTGTTTTTGCGCTTATTTTGGGCGTGTCGGCGGCCGCCCTCACCCCCGGGTGCGGGAAGGGACCGGCCGAGGCGCCCGCGCCTGCCGACGTCCAGGTCGTTTCCGTCGAGCAGAGGGACGTGCCGCTGGTGCGCGATTGGGTCGGATCCATGGACGGGTTCGTCAATGCGCAGATCCGGGCGCAGGTGAGCGGCTACCTCACCAAACAGGATTACAAGGAGGGAACCGCGGTGAAGCAGGGTGACGTCCTCTTCGAGATTGATCCCAGGCCCTTTGCCGCCTCGCTTGCCCAGGCCGAGGGCGGCCTCGCGCAGGCGCAGGCCCAGCTCGGGAAGGCCGAGCTCGACGTCGCGCGCTACACCCCGCTCGCCCGCGACAAGGCCGTCAGCCAGGAGGAGCTCGACGACGCCGTCCAGGGGCGCCTCGCGGCCCTGGCCCAGGTCGCGTCGGCAAAGGCGGCGGCCGAGCAGGCGAGGCTCCTCCTGAGTTTCACGCGGGTCGTGTCTCCCGTCGACGGGATAGCCGGCCTCATCAGGGCCCAGATCGGCGACCTTGTGGGGCCGGGCTCCGGCGTGCTGACGACCGTGTCCAAGGTGGACCCCATCAAGGCGTACTTTGCCATAGGCGAGCAGGACTACCTCGGATTCCGGGAGGCCAACCCCGGCTCCTCGAGCATCCCGGCCGGGACCGAGTTTGAGCTGATCCTTTCCGACGGCTCGCTCTACCCCAGGAAGGGAAAGTTCTTCGCCATCGACAGCCAGGTCGACGCCAACACGGGCACGCTGCGGGCGGTCGCGGTGTTCCCCAACCCCGACGGCCTCCTGCGACCGGGCCAGTACGCAAAGGTCCGAGCGACGCTCAAGGTCGAGAAGGGGGCGCTCGTCGTCCCGGCGCGGGCGCTCTCCGAGCTCCAGGGGGCCTATCAGCTGGCCACGGTCGACGCCGCGAACCACACGCACATTCTCACGGTGAAGGCGGGCGCGCACCTCGGGCCACTGGTCGTCGTCGAGTCGGGGCTGCACCCGGGGGACCGGGTCGTGGCGGACGGCGTCCAGAAGATCAAACCGGACGCTTTGGTTAACCCCATCCCGTTCGCGGCCGAGGGCAAATAGGCGCACCGTGTCGAAGTTCTTCATCAACCGGCCCATCGTCGCGATCGTCATCGCGATCCTCACGGTGATCGTCGGCGCCGTTGCGCTCGTCACGCTCCCGATCGCGCAGTTCCCCAAGATCGTCCCGCCCGAGGCGCGCATCACCACCACCTACGTCGGCGCGGACGCGCAGACCGTCGAGCAGTCCGTTGCCACCCCCATCGAGCAGGTGCTCAGCGGGGTGGACAACATGAACTACATGTACTCGATCAACGGCAGCGACGGGTCGCTGCGGATGACCGCGAACTTCGACGTCGCCACCGACCCGAACACCGACCTGATCCTGACGCAGATGCGGGTGACCCAGGCCGGCCCCCAGATCCCGTCGGACGTCGCGAGCTACGGGGTGACGGTGCAGAAGCAGCTCACGGCCCCGCTCATGCTGGTGGCGCTCTATTCGCCGACCGACTCCTACGACAGCACGTTCCTGGCAAACTACGCCTACATCAACATCCTCGACCAGCTGACCCGCGTCCCGGGCATCGCGAGCGCGACGGTGTTCGGCGCCGGGCAGTATGCGATGAGGTACTGGGTCAAGCCCGACCAGCTCGCGAAATTGAGCATCACCGTGGGCGACGTCATCAAGGCGGTGCAGTCCCAGAACACCGTGAACCCAGCCGGGACGATCGGCGGGGAGCCCGCGCCCAAGGGCCAGGACTTCACCTACTCGGTCCGCGCGCAGGGGCGCCTCACGACGCCCGAGGAATTCGGCGCGATCGTGATCCGCGCCAACCCGGACGGCTCGGCGGTGCGCCTGAGGGACGTGGCCCGGGTCGAGCTCGGAGCGCAGGTCTACAACGTCATGGGGCGCTTCAACGGGAAGCCCGCGGCGAACATCGCGATCTACCAGCTGCCGGGCTCGAACGCCCTCGACTGCGCGAACGGGGTCAAGAAGGCGATGGCCCGCATCAGGCAGAGCTTCCCGGCGGGCCTGGACTACCAGGTGGGCCTCGACACGACCCTCTCCGTGTCCGAGGGCATGCGAGAAATCTCCAATACGCTCTGGCAGGCGCTGCTCCTCGTGATCCTCGTCGTGTTCGTGTTCCTTCAGGGCTGGCGCCCCACCCTGATCCCCCTCCTGGCGGTGCCGGTGTCGCTCATCGGCACGTTCATGCTCTTCCCGCTCTTCGGGTTCTCGGTGAACACGCTTTCCCTCTTCGGCCTGGTGCTCGCGATCGGCCTGGTGGTCGACGACGCGATCGTCGTCGTCGAGGCCGTCGAGCACCACATCGAGGAGGGCATGTCGCCGCGCGACGCGACGTTCAAGGCCATGGAGGAGGTCTCCGGCCCGGTGGTGGCGATCGCGATCATCCTTGCCGCCGTCTTCATCCCCACCGCGTTCATCCCCGGCATCACCGGCCGCCTCTACCAGCAGTTCGCGCTCACGATAGCGATCTCGGTGATCATCTCGGCGTTCAACGCCCTGTCGCTCAGCCCGGCGCTCTGCGCCATGCTCCTCAGGCCCAAGGGCGAGGGCAAGGGGCCCCTGGCGGGGTTCTACGGCTGGTTCAACCGGGCCTTCGGGCGCGTGCAGGAGGGCTACGTGGGCTACTCGCGGCACCTGATCCAGAAGAGCACCGTGAGCTTCATCATCCTCGCCTGCTTCGCCCTCGCCGCGTTCTTCATCGGCAAGAGGATACCGACGTCGTTCCTCCCCGAGGAGGACCAGGGCTACCTCTACGTGGGCCTCCAGCTCCCCAACGCCTCATCGCTCCAGCGGACGGAGGAGGCCTCGCGCAAGGTCGAGGAGATCCTCAAGAACACGCCCGGCGTCAAGTCGTACACCTCCGTGATCGGGTTCTCGCTCCTGAGCACCGTGTACAACACCTACAGCGGGTTCGTCTTCGTGAACTTCAAGCCGTGGGACGACCGGACGAAGCCGGAGGAGAGCTACGCCGCGATCAAGGCCCACCTCGCCAAGGAGCTCGGAAAGATCCCCGAGGCGCGGGCCTTCGCTTTCTCGCCGCCCTCGATCCCTGGAATCGGCACCGCCGGCGGCTTCACCGCGGTCCTCGAGGACCGCGCCGGCAAGGACGTCGCGTACCTCTCCGAGAACCTCGACAAGTTCATGTCCGCCGCGCGCGCGAGGAAGGAACTCGCCGGGGTCACCACGACCTTCCTGCCCTCGGTTCCCCAGGTCTTCGTCAAGGTCGACCGGGACAAGGTGCTCAAGCAGGGCGTCGAGCTCGGCGACGTCTACCGCACCCTCCAGTGCTACATGGGGGGCATCTTCGTGAACTACTTCAACCGGTTTGGCCGCCAGTGGCAGGTGTACGTCGAGGCCGAGGGGGAGTATCGCAACAGCGCGGACAAGCTCGGCAGCTACTATGTCCGCAATCGCGATGGCGCGATGGTTCCGCTGTCCTCGCTCGTCTCGGTGGAAAACCGGATGGGTCCCGAATTCACGATGAGGTACAACCTGTACCGCAGCGCGCAGATCAACGGGTCTGCGGCCCCGGGCTACAGCTCGGACGAGGCGCGCGCCGCGCTCGAGGACGTCTTCGCGAAGACCATGCCGCGCGAGATGGGCTTCGACTACCTGGGGATGTCCTACCAGGAGAAGAAGGCCCAGGAGGGCGTCCCCCCGGCGGCCATCTTCTGCCTCTCGCTGCTCTTTGTCTTCCTCATCCTGGCGGCCCTGTATGAGAGCTGGTCCCTGCCCTTCAGCGTGCTGCTCGGGGTTCCGATAGCGGTGTTCGGCGCCTACTTGGCCCTTTTCGCGCGACAGATGGAGAACAACGTGTTCGCGCAGATCGGCCTGATCATGCTGATCGGGCTCTCGGCAAAGAATGCCATCCTGATCGTCGAGTTCGCCCGCACGCGCTACGAGCATGGGATCCCCCTCCTGGAGGCCGCGCTGCAGGGCGCCAAGGTCCGGCTCAGGCCGATCCTCATGACGTCCTTTGCGTTCATCTTCGGCTGCGTGCCACTCTGGCTCGCGAGCGGATCCGGGGCCGTGGCGCGGAAGGTCATGGGCACGGCCGTCATCGGCGGCATGCTGGCGGCGAGCGCCCTCGCCATCTTCCTGATTCCGGTGACGTTCTACGTGATCGAGATGTGGGCGACAAAGGGCCAGCCGCACGGCAGCCATGCGACCGCCTTGCACCCGATCCCGACGATTCATCCCTTCCAGCCGGATTCCGAGAAGAATCCCGGCAAGCACTGACCATGGCGACGCTCATCCGAAGGCACCTGGTCCTTGCCCTTTCTGCCACCGTCGTGGCGGGTTGCGCCGTCGGCCCAAACTACAAGCGCCCGGAGACGGCCACGCCCCCCACCTTCCGCGGGGCTGCCGCGGAGGGCGACCGCTCGCTCGCCGACCTTGCGTGGTGGGATGTCTACCGTGACCCCCACCTCGCGCAGCTGATCCGCGCGTCGCTCACGGGCGGATTCGACGCCCGCATTGCGGCGGCCCGCGTCAGCGAGTCCCGGGCGATCGCCGCCCAGGTCCACGGCCAGCTTTTCCCGGGCCTGGGGTACGAGGCGAACGCCGACCGGGGCCGGAACGCACAGCTCGGCAACCCCTACACCTTGGGCAATGGAAGCACGGCCAGCGGGTTTGACGGGTACCTCGGGGCTGCGTGGGAACTCGACCTTTGGGGCCGGGTCCGGCGCCTGGACGAGGCGGCGCGCTCCCAGTACCTCGCCTCGGAGGAGGGCCGCAGGGCGGTCCTGCTGAGCCTCGTCAGCGACGTCGCCACCGCATACTACGACCTCCTGGAGCTCGACGAGGAGCTGGCGATCGCCAACAGGTCCACGGAGTCTTTCGGCAACAGCCTCAAGCTGTTCAACCGCCAGCTTGAGGGCGGCACGGTCTCCCGCCTCGACACGGCGACCGCGGAGGCGGCCATGGCCACAAGCGCCGCCCGGATCCCCGACCTCGAGCGCAGAATCGCCATCAAGGAGAACCAGATCAGCGTCCTCATTGGGGCGAATCCCGCCCCCGTCGTCCGGGGCGCCGGCCTCTCCGACCTGCCCCCGCCACCCGACGTTCCGGCGGGGCTTCCGTCGGCGCTGCTTGAGCGGCGTCCCGACGTGCGCGAGGCCGAATACGCCGCGATGGCTGCAAACGCCAGGATAGGCGTCACGGTGGGGGGATTCCTGCCGCGGATCGGCCTTAGCGCCCTCCTGGGCGGCGTGAGCCCGCAGCTTGACAGCATCACCTCGCGACAGGCCGGCCTCTGGTCCTTCGGCGGGCAGGCGACCGGGCCCCTGTTCCAGGGAGGCGGCCTCAGGGGCCAGTACGAGCAGTCCAAACAGGAGTGGGAGGCCGCGAAGCTCCAGTACCAGCAGGCGGCCCTGAACGCGTTCGGCGACGTGGCCAACGCCCTGGTGACCCGCCAGAAGCTGGGGCAGGTGCGCGAGCAGCAGGAACGGGCGGTCGTGGCCTACGGGGAGGCCGTCAGCCTTTCGACCCAGAGGTATGCGGCGGGCAAGGCGAGCTATTATGAGGTGATCCAGTCGCAGCTGGAGCTGTTCCCGGCCCAGGTTGCGCTCGCGCAGACAAAGCGCGACCAGTTCACCGCCGTCGTGGAGCTCTACAAGGCCCTGGGCGGCGGATGGAACAGGAGCAACGCCGATTGGGCCGGGACCGGCGCAAGGTAGCCCCGCGGTTCCCCCCTGGGATCCGTCCTAGCCTTGCTTTCACCCCCCCGCGCGGCTACTGAAAGCCCGGCCCGGCACCTCGATCCACGTGGAGCAAGATGTGCGCCCCCGTCGCCCGACGGGCCGGGATCTCCCCATGAAAGGAACGACCTTAACCACCCAGCCAACTCGGACAACTCCCCCGGGTGCCCGGTACTAAGATGGGAATGAAGGATTCCCCCGACGTGGCCGCGCTGGCGGCAAGGGTGGCCGAGCTTACCCGGCTCCTGGCCGAGGCCGAGGCGGCGCTCAGGGCCGCGGCGCCGGGATCCCCGTCCGACGGTGGCAAGGACAGGCAGAACGAGCTTCTTCTCGAGGTGCAGCAGACACTTTTCCTCGAGCACAACCTGCTGCGCACCGTAATCGACATCATCCCCGACCATGTATTCGTCCGGGACCGGGCCTCCAGGCACCTGATCAACAACCAGACTCAGCTCGACCAGCTGAGGGCCGCGACGCTCGAGGGGACCATCGGCAAGACGGACTTCGACTTCTACCCCTCCGAGCTGGCCCTCAAGTTCCATGCGGCGAACGAGGAGGTCATGTCCACCGGAAGGACGCTCGCCAACATCGAGGAAATGGTCCCCGGTCCCGATGGAAAGGAGCGCTGGATATCGACCACCAAGGTGCCCATGCGCAACCGCGACGGGACCGTGATCGGCCTCGTCGGGATCGGCCGCGATGTGACCGAGCACCGGAAGGTGGTGCAGAAGGTGACCGAGCAGGCGGCGATGCTGGACCAGGCCCACGATGTGATCCTCCTGATCAGCCTTGAGGGACGGGTCGTCTACATGAACGGGGCCGCCGAGCACACGCTGGGCTGGAAGGCCAAGGAGGCGATAGGGAAGCTCTCGATCGACCTCCATCCGGTCGAGGACCAGGCCCAGCTGCTCCAGGCCTCGAAGGAGACCATCGAGAAGGGCATGTGGCATGGCGAATTCCGCGTCCACAACCGCAATGGCAGGGAGATCTTCCTCGACACCCGCCGCTCCCTGATACGCGACCAGAACGGGGTCCCCAAGGCGCAGCTGAGCATAAGCGCGGACATCACCGAAAAGAAGCGGGCCGAGGTCCTCGCCCTGCGAAACCAGCGCCTCGAGAGCCTCGGGACCCTCGCAGGCGGCATTGCGCACGACCTCAACAACGTCCTGGCCCCGATCCTGATGGCCATCACCCTGCTAAAGATGAAGGTGACGGACGAGGGCGGCGCGAGGCTCCTGACGCTCCTCGAGCAGAACGCCGAGCGCGGCGCTCAGCTGGTCCGGCACGTCCTTGCCTTCGGGCGCGGGGCCGAGGGCAAGCGGGAGCGGGTCCATCCGCTCATCGTCGCGAGGGAGATCGAGCAGATCGTCAATGACACGTTCCCGAAGAACGTGAGGTTCGAGCTCAGGGCCGAGCGCGATCCCTGGACCGTCACGGGCGACCCCAACCAGATCCACCAGGTCCTCCTCAACCTCTGCCTCAACGCGAGGGACGCCATGCCCCACGGCGGCAAGATATCCCTCCGGATTAAGAACGAGGTCGTCGATGAGACGTTCGCCAGCATGAACCGCGGGGCTCAGCCCGGGTCCTACCTCGAGATATCGATCGCGGACACCGGGATGGGGATTGATCCGGAGGTCCGGGAAAAGATCTTCGAGCCGTTCTTCACGACCAAGGACCTAGGCAAGGGAACGGGGCTCGGGCTTTCCACGTCGCTCGGGATCGTCCAGAGCCACGGCGGGTTCATCAATGTCTCCAGCACCCCGGGCAAGGGGAGCACGTTCAGGATCTACCTGCCGGCCATCACCGACATGGACGACACCGAGGCCGCAGACACCAAGGCGCAGGGGCTTCCGCACGGGCACAACGAGCTGATCCTCGTCGTGGACGACGAGGAGCCGATCCTCGAGGTGGCGAAGTCCACCCTGGAGAAATTCGGCTACAGGGTCGCGGTCGCGACGAACGGTGCGGCCGCGGTCTCCATCTACGCTTTGGAGCGCGACAACATCGCCGTCGTGCTGACGGACATGGCGATGCCCATCATGGACGGCCCGGCGATGGTGGTGGCCCTCAAGGCGATCAATCCCGACATCAAGATCATCGGCTCGAGCGGGATGACCGGGCCGAGCGCCATCGCCGCGACGCGGGTCGCCGGCGTCTGCGAGTTCGTGCCCAAGCCCTATTCCGCCGAGACCCTCCTCAACGCGATCGCGAGGGCGATCGCCGGGAAGCCCGGCGAAAAGGCAAAGCGCGGGGCAAGGGACCAGCCGACCGCCTAGGCGCGAGGACCGCCATGCCCTTCACCCTCGGACGCGGCGCCGTTCCGGCCTGGACCGTGGTGCGGCTTGACGGCGCGTGGTTTCCGGATGCTTTTGTCGGACTCATGGCCATCCCCAAGCGCCCTGCCCCCGGAGAACCCTCGGACCCGCCGACCTCGGCCGCGGGGGGCCGGCGCGCGGCGGCCGTCATCGGAATCCGCCACATGTCCCGCAACCACGGCACTACGCGCCCACCCCCATGAAACCCAAGTCCCTTCCCCGCCGCTTTGGCATGGTCCTCCGCTTGAGGCCCGGCAAGTTCGAGGAGTACAAGCGCTACCACGAGGCCGTGTGGCCCGGGGTGCTGGAGCGCATCACCGCGTCCAAGATCAAGAACTACTCCATCTACCACAGGGAGGGCTGGCTTTTCTCGTACTTTGAATACTGGGGGGACGACTTTGACGCCGACATGCGCCTCATGGCCGCCGACGTGGTCACCCGCCGCTGGTGGTCGATCATGGAGCCGATGCAGGACCCCCTGCCGAGCCGCGAGCCCGGCGAATGGTGGGCGCGGATGGAGGAAGTGTTCCACCACGACTGAAGATGGGTTTCGAATTCACGGACTGCCATGTGCACTTCTGGGACCCTTCTCTTCGCGGCTATCCGTGGCTGGCCGGGGTCCCCTCGATAGGAGGGGCGCACGGGCCGCGCGAGCTCGCGGCCGAGGCGCTGGGATGCGCGCCGTCCCGGGTCGTGTTCGTTCAGGCAGACTGCGATCGCCCCTCGTCGCTCGACGAGGTGAAATGGGTCGAGTCCCTCGCCGACCAGGGACCCCGGGTCGCGGGGATCGTCGCCTTCGCCCCGATGGACGCCGGCCGCGGGACGCTTGAGGCGCTGGAGGCGCTCGCTTCGAGGCCGCTCGTGCGCGGCGTCCGCCACCTGATCCAGGGGGAGGCCGACCCCGGCTTCTGCCTCTCCCCGGCGTTCGTCGACGGCGTCCGAGCGTGCGGGGGCCTGGGGCTCACCTTCGACCTGTGCGTGCGCCACCACCAGCTCGCCTCGGCGGCCGAGCTCGTTCGCAGGTGCCCGGGCACGCGCTTCATCCTCGACCACGCGGGCAAGCCGGACCTGAGCCCGGGCGCGCTGGAACCGTGGCGCGCCGACATAGCCCGGATGGCGGAGTGCCCGAACGCCGTATGCAAGGTCTCGGGCCTCGTCACCGAGGCGGGGTCGGCCGCTCTTGATCCCGGCCGATTCGTCGCCACCATCGGCCACCTCCTCGATACGTTCGGACCGTCGCGCCTTCTCTTTGGAAGCGACTGGCCGGTCGTCAAGCTCGCCTCACCCTACGCCGCCTGGCTCCGCATGGCCCAGAAGCTCCTCTCCCGCCTGTCCCCCGCCGACCTCGCGGCCGTCTTCGACGGAAACGCGGCCCGCGTGTACCGCCTGGCATAGGGGCCCGGGCTGCCATGCGTTCGTTCCCCATCAGGCTGCGCGACAAATGACCAAGGACCTCTGCATAGGCTTCGATGCCGACGACACGCTCTGGCACAACGAGAACATCTTCGAGGATGTCCACGAGCGCTACTACACCCTGCTCGCCCGGTACCACGACGCGGCGACGGTCGAGCGGGCGCTCTTCGCCACCGAGATGCGCAACCTCGACCTCTACGGCTACGGGATAAAGGGGTTCATGCTTTCGTCCATAGAGACCGCGATCGAGCTGACGGATGGGAAGGTCAGCACGGCCGAATTGCGGGAGCTGATCGCGCTCGGCCGCGAGATGCTCGACCATCCCGTCGAACTCCTCGACGGGGCCGTTGAAGTCCTTGAGGCCCTGGCCCCGGCCCACCGGCTGATCCTCATCACGAAGGGCGACCTCAGGGACCAGGAGCGGAAGGTCTCGAAGTCGGGGATCGCACGGCACTTCGAGGCGATTGAGATCGTTTCAGAGAAGGATGCGCGCACCTACGAGAGGATCTTTGCCCGGCACGGGATCGATCCGGTGAAGTTCCTCATGGTCGGCAACTCGGTGAAGTCCGACATCCTGCCCGTCCTCGGACTTGGCGGGTCGGGCGTCCACGTACCCTACAGGATCACGTGGGGCCACGAGCACGCCGAGACGCCGCCTTCCGACGATGGCCGGTTCTTTAGGGCGTCCTGCCTGCGCGACCTGCCCGGCATCGTCGGGCGGTGGCGTTAGGCCCCGGCCGACCCGCCGGGCGGAGAAGGCTGCGATGGGGAATTCCCGGGTGGCGAACATCGCCCCGCAATCCTGGCCGCGGCCCCCGGTGCGGGGACCCGCTTCTGGGCATCGCCTTGAATCCAAATGACTTGCGGGCTCATGGATGGGAAGGTTGCGTGGGCCGGTGTTGCGAATACCGCGCAAATGCCTCCCTATATGGCAATGCCCACGACCTACGAACAACTGAGAGCCGACATCGTCACCGCCATGAAGGCCCGGGACTCGGCGACCGCCACCTCGCTGCGCACCGCGGACGCCGCGGTCCAGCGCGCATCGATGGACCTCTCCAAGCCCATCGACGACGCCCTGGTCGTCGCGACGCTGCGCAAGGCCGTCAAGAACCTCGCCGACGCGAAGCTCGAGTTTGAGAAGGGCGCAAGGGCCGACCTGGTCAGCGCAAACGAGGTCGAGATCCGCCTGCTCGAGAAGTACCTGCCCAAGGGGATCGAGGGCGCTCAGCTCGACGCCCTCGTGGCCGACGCCATCAAGGAGGCCGGTGCCGCCTCCCGCAAGGACATGGGCAAGGTCATGGCGGCATTAAAGAAGAGGCCCGAGGCTGCGCTCATCGACTTTTCCGCGGTCAGCAAGCTGATCCAGTCGAAGCTTCCCTGATCGGCAGGCCGGGCTGGACTTGGCCCCGTCGAATGGCACAGTGGTAGCCTCTACCGGCCCATGTCCGGGCCGGCGTCCCCACCCCCAACCGATGAAAAGACTGCCCTGCCTCCTCGCCTGCTTGGCCCTAACCACCAGCGCCGCGCTGGCCGACAAGTTCGAGGGCCTCGCCCTCACTCCCCCGATGGGATGGAACACGTGGAACTCGTTCGCGGCCGACTGCAACGAGACGCTCGTCAAGCAGACCGCCGACGCGATGGTCGCCAACGGCATGCGCGACGCGGGCTACGTCTACGTAGTCGTCGACGATTGCTGGTCGAAAAAGGAGCGGGACGAGAACGGCAACCTGGTCGCCGACCCCGTCAAATTCCCGAGCGGCATGAAGGCGCTCGGCGACTACCTCCATTCCAAGGGACTCAAGTTCGGGATGTACGGCTGCGCGGGCTCCCTCACCTGCGGCGGCTACCCCGGCGGCCGCGGCCATGAGTTCCAGGACGCGCGCACCTACGCATCGTGGGGCGTCGACTACTTCAAGTACGACTGGTGCAACCACGGCACCGCAAACGGGCCCGAGTCCTACCGGATCATGAGCGACGCGCTCAAGGAGGCGAAGAGGCCCATCGTCTTCAGCCTTTGCGAGTGGGGCCAGAACCAGCCGTGGCTGTGGGCCGAGCCCGTCGGGCACCTGTGGCGCACGACCGGTGACATCGGGCCGTCCTACAAGGGCTCGGTCAAGAACAAGTGGGAGCACGGATGGAAGGAGCTCCTCGACCAGAACGTCGGGCTTGAGAAGTACGCGGGCCCCGGGCACTGGAACGACCCCGACATGCTCGAGGTCGGAGCCAAGGGCATGACGGTCGCCGAGTCGCGGGCCCATTTCAGCCTATGGTGCATGCTCGCGGCCCCGCTCATCGCGGGCAACGACGTGCGCCAGATGACCCCGGAGATCGCCGCGATCCTCACGGGCAAGGGCGCGATCGCGATCGACCAGGACCCCGCGGGGCACCAGGGCTTCCGGTTCCGGGTCGACAAGGACAAGGAGATCTGGGCCAAGGAGCTCTCGAACAAGGAATGGGCGGTTTGCGTGCTCAACACGGGCGACGCGCCCGCCAAGCTCACGCTCGACATGCACGAGCTCACCTTCCTGACGGAGCAGTACTATGACGTGACGGACGTATGGGCCGGCAAGCCCGCGGGCAACGCGATGGACCTGCACACCGCGACGGTCGACTCCCACGACGTGATGCTCTTCCGCCTCAAGCCAGGAACCTGACCCTCCCATGAAGATCTCAAGACGGACTGCGCTCGGCATCATGGCCGGGGCCATCCCGGCGATCGGGCTTCGGCGCCCGGCGCTCGCCGCGGACCCCGCACCGGCCACGGACCCCAGGGTGCCCCCCGGGATCGTCCCCGAGGACGGCCCCTTCAAGGCCACCCGCGCGTCCCTCGAGGGCTACGGGGTGCCGGACTGGTTCAGGGACGCGAAGTTCGGGATGTGGGCCCACTGGGGCCCCCAGTCCGCGGTGGAGTACGGCGACTGGTACGCCCGCCTCATGTACATGCAGGGGACCGACCAGTACAACTACCACGTCGACCACTACGGCCACCCCTCGAAGTTCGGCATGAAGGACACGATTCCCCAGTGGAAGGCGGAGAAGTTCGACGCCGCGGCGCTCATCCGCAGGTACAAGAAGGCGGGCGCCAAGTACTTCATGACGATGGGGGTCCATCACGACAACTTCGACCTGTGGAACTCGAGGCATAACCGGTGGAACGCCGTCAACATGGGCCCGGGGATCGACATCGTCGGAGCCTGGCGCAAGGCGGCGCGCGACGAGGGCCTGCGGTTCGGCATCAGCGAGCACCTCTGGATCACCTACAAGTGGTACTCGGTCGCCCACGGCTCCGACGCGACGGGGCCCCTCGCGGGCGTTCCGTACGATGGCGCGAGCCCGGAGTCGAAGGACCTCTACGTGGACTCGGACGACATCTGGTCCGCGCCGGACCTGCCCTGGAACGAGGACAACATCCCCAACTGGTGGAAGCGCCACTGGCACGACCGGGTCACCGACCTCATCGACCAGCACGAGCCCGACTTCCTGTACTCGGACGGATCCCTGCCCTTCCAGGAATACGGCTACTCGGTCGTCTCGCATCTCTACAACGTCAGCGCCCGGCGCAACGCGGGGAAGGTCGACGCCGTGTACTTCTCGAAGCGGGACCGCGACAGCGAGATGGGAACGTGCGTCCTCGACCGCGAGCGCGGCGTCCTCGACGACATCCTGCCACGCCCGTGGCAGACCGACACCTGCATCGGCGAATGGCACTACAAGCGCGGGGCCCGCTACAAGACCCCGAAGGTCGTCATCGACATGCTGGTCGACATCGTGAGCAAGAACGGGAACCTGATGCTCAACGTCCCCCTTCCGGCGAGCGGTATGCCCGATTTCGAGGAGCTCGCGGTCGTGGACGAGATCACAGCCTGGATGGGGGTCAACGGCGAGGGGATCCATGGCACCCGCCCCTGGAAGAAGTTCGGCGAGGGTGCGCCCGACCAGCCGGCCGAGCAGAAGTCGAAGACCTTCAACGAGAGCTCGAGGCGCGCACTCGACGCCAACGACGTCCGCTTCACGACGAAGGGCGACGTCCTCTACGCCTTCGTCATGGGCAAGCCCGAGTTCCGCTCCGTCATTCGCTCCCTTGCGCTCGACACCGCGCTCAAGGTGGGCCGGGTCTCGAGCGTCGAGCTGGTAGGGCACGACGGCAAGATCGCCTGGTCGCAGGACCGGGCGGGCCTCACGATCGAAATCCCCGACAAGCTGCCCTCAAGCCACGCGGTCGCGTTCCGGATCCGGGGCGCGACCTGACCCGGAAGCTCAGCCTTTCGAGGCCGCGGCCGCAGCGCGCGAGTTCAGGATCCCGACGACAATCCCGTGGACCTGGTCCACGGAGATGGCCTTCATGCACACGTTGTCCCGACAGGCGGTCTGGCGGTTGTTGAACGCATTGACGCAGGGGCTGCACGCGATCCCCGCCCAAACGGCATGGTTCCTGGGTCCCGGGGCCGCGAAGAGGAGCGGCGTCTCCGGACCGAAGAGCGCGACGACGTCGATCCCCGTCAGCGCCGCGAAATGGGCGGGGCCGCTGTCGTTCGTCACAAGGACCTCCGCCAGCCCGAAAAGGACGACGAGCTGGCGCAGCGTCGTGCGCCCTGCGATGCACACGCTCCTTGGGGAGCCGACCGAGCGGGCAATCTCCGCGATTCTGGGGGCCTCCTCGGGGGAGCCCGTGAACACCGCCCAGGCCCCCGGGAAATCGGAAAGGAGCCTCGCCGCCAGCGCCACGTAGTTGGCCGGGTCCCACCTGCGAAGGGGAAGCATGTCGCCCGCGTTGGCATTGAGCACGATGAGCCGGGCCCCCCGGGGGACCCCCAGCTCGGCCAGCATCCGAAGCAACTCGGGAGCCTCCTCGGGCCGGGGCCTGAACTCCGGCAGCGGCGGGCTGACCGGGGGCACGACACCCAGGGTCGGGAAGCGGGCGGGGTCTGCGTCGAGCGCAAGGACGAGGCTTGTGAACGTGCGGCTCGTGTGCAGGTGCGCGTTGTAGAGGACGCGGTGGGTCATGAGGTCGCCCCGGTAGGGGCCCTCGCCGAAATAGACGTGAAAGCCGACCCGGTTTCGAGCGCCGGTCAGGTAGGCGATCGCCGCCGAGAAGCGGGCGAAGAACTCCATGTCGATGCAGGCGTCGAAGCGCCTCCTGCGGATGGCGGAGAGGACCCCGAGGGCGCTCGCTGCCATGGAGGCGGCCGACCGGGTGCGGATCGTGAACACGTTCGCCGGGGGCACGAGCCCGATCAGGTCGACGACAAACCGGTTCTCCTCGAACACGAGGAAATGGACGTTTCCGCGGCCGACCCGCTCCACCGCCTGGCGGACCGCCTCATGGGCGAGCACCGTGGAGCCCTGCTCGGCAAGCTTGAGAAAGAGGATGCTCCGTACCGGCCCGCCGGGCCCCCTGCCACCCAGGAGATCCCCGGCCCGCCTGAGAAGCGTCAGCAGCATGCACACCGGCGAGCCGACCCAACGGTCGATCCACTGGAGCGTGCGCGCCTCGCTGGAGAATCTTTTCAAGGGATGGGGGCGGGTTGGGGAACCTGACTACCCTAGGCCCGACCGCATAGGCGAGTGAAATGCTCTTTCCGGCGCACCTCGGGGCTCCGGAACATGGGGAAAATTATTGGATTTGGGGTTGCGGTCGGCCGGGAATGCGGCGATCCGTTCTGGCGTCTAGCGCGAACACGATCGCGACCGGACACTTCAAAGACCCATGCCCATGCCCTTCGGACAACGAGGCTCTATCGCCATGCGAAAAGCACCCCCGTCCACCCTCGCCGGTCCGCAGGTTTTCCATCGATGGGAAACTGCGGAGGCGGTGTGACAGCCCTCGGGAACCCAGAAACGGCCGGCCGGGCGATGATCGCCTCGGTGGACGGATTCGGCGCCGCAAAGGCCGCCGGGGAGAAGATCGTCATGGTCACGGCCTATGACGCCTGGTCCGCGAGACTCCTTGCCGACACCGATGTCGACTGCCTGCTCGTGGGCGACAGCGCCATGATGGTCGTACACGGCGAAAAGGACACGCTCGGCGCGACGCCGGAGATCATGGCGATGCACACCCGCGCGGTCGCCCGCGGCGCGCCCGCGAAGTTCATCGTGGCCGACATGCCCTTCCTCGCCGCCCGCAAGGGCGAGGCGCACGCCCTAGATTGCGCGGCGATGCTGCTGCGTGCGGGCGCCCACGCCGTGAAGGTCGAGGGGGCCCGCGGCCACGCGCACGTGATACGCCACCTGATCGAGTCCGGGATCCCGGTCATGGGCCACCTGGGACTGACTCCCCAATGGGTCAGGGGGTTCGGTGGATTCAAGGTGCAGGCCAGGGACGCGAAGGCGGCCGGCCAGCTGCGCGGCGACGCCGCGGCGCTTGAGGGCGCCGGTGTCTTCGCGATCGTCCTCGAATGCATCCCCCAGGCGCTCGCGCGCGAAGTCACCGCGACCCTGCGCGTCCCGACCATCGGCATCGGCGCCGGGGCGGGCTGCGACGGGCAGGTGCTCGTCCTCCATGACCTGCTCGGCCTTAACCCCGACTTCAGGCCGAGGTTTGCCAGACGTTTCGCGGAGGGGTCGGTCCTTGTCAGGGACGGCGCCCAGCGGTTCGCCGAGGCCGTTCGCAGCGGCGCGTTTCCCACCGGGGAGGAGGGTTACTAGCCGTGGCCACCGTCATCACGCGCCTGGATGCCTGGAAGGCGGAGCGCTCCGCGATGGACGCGGAACGCCTGAGCGTGGGCTTCGTCCCCACGATGGGTGCCCTCCACGCGGGCCACCGCTCCCTCCTGGAACGGGCGCGCGCCGAGAACGACCGCGTGGTCCTGAGCATCTTCGTCAACCCCACCCAGTTCAACGACCCCGCCGACCTGCAGCGCTACCCCCGGACGCTCGGCGCCGACCTGGACCTGGTCGGAAGCCTGGCTGACCACGTGCTCGCCCCCGAGCCGGCCGAAATGTACCCCGACGGGTACGCCTACCGCGTCACCGAGACCTCGTTCAGCACGCTCATGGAAGGCGCTCATCGGCCCGGACACTTTGACGGGGTTCTCACCGTGGTGTTGAAGCTGCTGAACGTCGTCCGTCCCCACCGGGCCTACTTTGGGGAGAAGGACCGCCAGCAGCTTGAGCTTGTCCGGGGGTTGGTCCGCGCCCTCCTGCTCCCCGTGGAGGTCGTCCCCTGCCCCACGGTGCGCGACCCCGACGGGGTCGCCCAGAGTTCGAGGAACCGCCGGCTTTCGCCCGCGGCCCGGGCGCGCGCCGCCGCATTCCCCCGAATCCTGCGCGAGGCGGCTGACGCCCCGTCCGCGGCCCGGGCGCTCGAAAGGGAGGGCTTCGGCGTGGATTACGTGCAGGAGCACGCAGGGGTGCGCCTTGGCGCCGTGCGACTTGAGGACGTCCGCCTGATCGACAATGTCCGGCTCTAACATCGCCTTTGTCCTCACGGGCTCCGTGGCGGCCTACAAGGCCTGCGACGCGATCTCGCGCCTTGTGCGGCTCGGTCACCGCGTCCGGGCCGTCGCGACGGAGCCAGCCCTACGCTTCGTGGGCACGGCGACCCTGGAGGGCCTGACCGGTCAAAAGGTCCTCACCGACCTCTTCGAGCCCGGCTCGGCGCTCGAGCACATCCAGGTCAGCAGGTGGGCTGACGCAATCGTCGTGTGCCCGGCAACCGCCAACACGCTGAACCGCTTCGCCGCCGGCCTCGCCGACAACCTCGCCGGGGCGATCTTCCTCGCGCACGACCGCGCCAAGCCCTTCCTTGTGGCCCCGGCCATGAACCCGGCCATGTGGAGCCATCCCGCCACGCGGGAGTCCGTCACGAGGCTAGGACGGTGGGGCGTGCGCTTCATCGCCGTCGGCGAAGGACGCACGGCATGCGGCGAGGTCGGCGAGGGGCGCATGGCCGAGCCCGCCGAGATCGTCGCTGCAATCGAGGCCTCGCTGGCGCGCCCGACCCGGCGCCTTAGGGTCCTGGTCACGAGCGGGGGCACGTCGGAACCCATCGACGGGGTCCGCGTGATCACGAATTCGAGCACGGGGCGCACGGGGGCCGCGATCGCCGACCGGCTCGCGCGCCAAGGCCACGACGTCGTGCTCCTGAGGGCGCGCGGCTCGGCGGAGGCTCCCACCGTGAATCGGGAGGAGACCTTTCTCTCCTTCTCCGACCTGGACACCGCCCTCACCCGGGTGCTTGCCGCGGAGCCCTTTGACGCCGTGGTCCACTGCGCGGCGGTGAGCGATTTCAGCGTGGCGAACGTCGAGGTTGGCGGCGTGGGGCAGCCCCCGTCCGCAGGCAAGATCGACTCGGCAGCGGCGCCGGTCGTCCGCCTCAGGCCCAACCCCAAGCTCGTGGACGGCCTCAGGTCGCGATGCCGCAACGCCTCGCTCAAGCTCGTCGCGTTCAAGCTCACGCACGGCGAGGGACGTGACGCGCGGTTGAGGGCGGTTGAGTCCCTCTTTGCACATTCCGGGGCCGATGTGGTTGTCCACAACGACATGGCCGAGCGCGAGGGCCCGGAGGCCTTCCCCTCGACGATCCACCTTTCCAGCAACGGCGCGGCCATCCGCTGCGCCACCCGCTCCGAGATGGCCGCGGAGCTCGAGCGGATTCTCATCGACGCGGTCACACCCTGATACCCCATGCTCCTCTGCCTCGACATCGGCAACACCCAGATCCACGGCGGCGTCTTTGACGGCGACACGCTGAGGTGCCAGTTCCGCAAGTCGACCCAGCCCCTGGGCTCAACCGACGAGCTGGGGATATTCTTCGTATCGGTCCTTCGCGAGAACGGCGTCGACCCCAGGTCAGTGGGCCGGGTGGCCGTCTGCTCGGTCGTGCCCGCCGCCCTCCACGCCATCCGCGGCGCCAGCAACCAGTACTTCCGAAACGAGCCCTTCGTGCTGCAGGCCGGCGTCAAGACCGGCCTCAAGGTCCGCTACCGCAACCCGCTCGAGGTCGGCGCCGACCGGATCGCGGGTGCGATCGCCGCATCGCAGCGCAGGCCGTCGAGCGACCTCATCGTGGTCGACTGCGGGACCGCGACCACCTTCGACGTCGTCACGGGCGCCGGCGACTACCTCGGGGGCGTCATCCTGCCCGGAGTGGGAGTCTCGGCGGAGACCCTGGCAAGCAGGACGGCCAAGCTGCCCCGGGTCGAGATCGCCCGGCCCGAGTCGGTCCTCGGCCGAACGACCGTGGAGAGCATCCAGTCGGGCCTCTACCACGGCCACGCCGGCGCGATCAGCCACATCATCGGCGGGCTCACCCGCGAGGTGTTTGGAGGGGTTCGGCCCCATGTCATCGGAACCGGCGGCTTTGCGAGGATGTTCGAGGAAGAGCGCCTGTTCGATGAACTCGTGCCCGAGCTCGTGCTCCTGGGCCTAAAACACGCGGAGCACCTCAACCGCGAGGCCTAGCCGAGGGGTTGGCCCCTGGGCGGACGGGCCGCCGCATTGGCGGCTTTCCAAACCTCCCGTTCCTGTGGCAGAGTGCGCCCAACCCGAAACCGCGCACGTGAAGGAGCCAACACGAGAGGAACGAGAGCTGAGGTGCTTCCGCAAGCGGAGGTACCGGAGCCAGGGCGACGCGCTCGACGCCGCGCTCGTCGCCGGCGTCGAACGCGAGCGCAAGGCCTACCAATGCCCCTACTGCAGGCTCTGGCACCTGACGACGGTCGCCCCGAGGCCGTGAAGCCCGCCCGAACTCGACCGGCGGAGTGCGTTTGCATTAGAATCTCCCCCGCCTAGACTTCAGTCAAACCCCACCCCTATGGAAATCACACGCCGGGACGCCCTGAAGGCAATGGCCGGAACCGCAGCAATGGCCGCGCTCGCCCGGGTGCGCGCCGAGGATGCCAAGCCGCAGGCGGCATCACCCGCAGAGGCCGGGGCCGCGGGCTCGTTCAGGCATTCCGCATGCCGCTGGTGCTACAAGAAGATCCCCCTTGATGACCTGGCCCGCGAGGGCAAGAGGATCGGCCTTGAGTCGATCGAGCTGCTCGACCCCGAGGAATGGCCGGTCGTCCAGAAGCACGGCCTGACCTGCGCCATGGCGAACGGCGTCACGAAGATCCCCGAGGGTCTCAACAGGCTGGAGCATCACGCCGTGATGGTTCCCGGGATGATCGAGAGGATCGGGGCCTGCGCCGACGCAGGCCTTCCCAATGTCATCTGCTTCTCGGGCAACCGTGCGGGCATGGACGATGAGCTCGGCCTCGCCAACTGCGCCATCGCCCTAAAGCAGATCGTCGGCGCCGCGGAGAAGCACCGGGTCACCGTCTGCATGGAGCTGCTCAACAGCAAGGTCGACCACCACGACTACATGTGCGACCACTCCGCGTGGGGCGTCGAGCTCGTGAAGCGGGTCGGATCCGAGCGTTTCAAGCTCCTCTACGACATCTACCACATGCAGATCATGGAGGGGGACGTCGTGCGAACGATCCGCGACAACCACGCCTACATCGCCCATTACCACACGGGGGGCGTCCCCGGCCGCCATGAGATCGACCAGACCCAGGAGCTCAACTACGCCGCCATCGCGCGCGCGATCAAGGAGGTCGGCCACAGGGGCTTCGTGGCCCAGGAGTTCATCCCGGCGCGCGACCCCTTGACCTCGCTGGCTGAGGCCGTGGCGATCTGCACCGTCTGACCGGGGGGCTGACAATTTCCCTCGTACAGGCGCCCCCCTTGCCTTAACGCGAAGCCATGCTTGTCGACTTCACCGCACTGCCCGCGAGGAACGCCTATCAATGGATGACGAGCACGATCCTCCCGAGGCCCATCGCTTGGGTCTCGACGGTCTCGCCCGAGGGGACAACCAACCTCGCCCCCTTCAGCTTCTTCCAGGGCGTCACGGCGAGCCCGCCGACGCTCATGTTCGTCCCGGCCAACAACCGCGACGGCAGGAAGAAGGACACCGTGCGCAACATCGAGCTCGTCCCCGAGTTCGTCGTGAACCTGGTGACGTTCGCCCTCTCCTCCAAGATGAACGAGACCGCGTCGAACCTGCCCTACGGCGAGAGCGAGATCGCGGCGTTCGGGGTGGAGACGGTTCCCTCGGGCCGGGTCAGGCCGCCGCGAATCGCCGCCTCGCCGGTCTCATTCGAGTGCAGCCTCGACCGGATCGTGAACATCGGCTCGGGCCCTTTGGCCGCCAACGTTGTCTTCGGGCGGATCCTGGTGGCTCACGTCAAGGACGAGGTGCTCGGCACGGACGGCCTGCCCGACTCCGCGAAGCTCGACCTGGTGGGACGCCTGGGCCACGAGGCCTATTCCCTAACAAGGGAGACATTCAGCCTGAAGCGGCCGGACCGCTAGGGGCCGCCTGGCCGACTTCGGCGGTGCCCTCCTGGAGCGCTCGCGATCGTTCCCTGAGGGCCTCATAGATGGGTGTATCTCCTAGCGCCTCGGCGATCCCGTATGCCGCAAAGCCGCTAACGAGAAGCGGGAGCATGAAGTCATATTTTCCCGTAAGCTCTATCATGAGCACAATGCCAGTAAGCGGGGCGCGCACTGTGGCCGTGAAGAGCGCCCCCATGCCGATAACGGCAAACGTCTCCGGGTATGCCGCCCATCCCGGCAGAAGTTCATGGATTCCCGCCCCGAGCGCCAGCCCTCCAAGCGATCCGAGTACCAGGAGCGGAGCGAATATGCCACCGGCCGCGCCCGAGCCGTAGCTGACCATCGTGAGAAGAAACCTGCCCACCAGGAGCAGCAGCATCCACTTTACCGCGATTTCCCCGGAGAGGGCGCGCTCGGAGAGCAGCGCCCCGGACCCGCTCATGGCGGGATAAACCCACGCGGCAAATCCAGCTACGACGCCCGCGCAGGCGCCGACAAGCGGCGCAGGCCACGACCGCAGGCGGTCAAAGAGGTCGAGGCTAAGGAGCAGTGTCTTGTTGAAAAGGACGCCTGCAAATCCAGCAAGGACGCCCAGCAAGGCACAGACGGGTAGCGCGTGCAGGGTTGGCCCGGGCATCCCGTGCATTGCAAACACGGGAGTCTCCCCCGTCACGACGCGGCAGACAATGTCCGCCGTTACGGCGGCAAGGAACGAGGCAACGAACACGACGGGAGTGAAGCTGCCGTTGAGCTCCTCGAGGGCGAAGATCAATCCGGCGAGAGGGGCGTTGAACGCCGCCGCGAGGCCCGCGGCCGCTCCGGCGCTGATGAGGGCCTTTCGCTCCCCCTCCCCCCGCTTCACCCGGAACCAAGTCGAAACCATCAGGCCCGTCGCCCCTCCCATCTGCACGGTTGGCCCCTCGCGCCCCAGGGTAAGTCCGCCCCCGATGCCGACCACGCCGGCGATGAACTTGATTGGAATCACTCGCTTCCAGAGAAGCTGCTTCTCGCCGCCGACGACGGCCTTTAGGTCCGGAATCCCGCTGCCTGCCGTCTCAGGCGCAAACCGCCTCACGAGCCAGAGACCGAACCCGCTGCCAAGGGCGCCCAAGCCCACGGCCACAAGGAGCCCCTCGGCTGGAGACAAGCGCTGGATCCATTCGATCCGGCCCATCTCGCTCGCGTGCAGCGCCTCCCGGAATCCCGAGGCGATTAGCCCCGCAACAAGGCCAACGACAAGCGCCTTCGGCAAGATGTGGCGCCGCTTGACCTCAATCTCCTTGAGGCCGGAATTAGCCGTCGGATGCGGGATCATCGAGGCCAAATGTTCAATGCGCGCGGTTTGGCGTCAAATCAGGTCCGCAAAAGGTTTTCCTCCCGAAGGGTTGCGGGACCTGCAGGCCGCGGTCATTCGGACTCCGTGAATTCGCAGAGCGCGAACACGTTGACGCCGAGCTCCTGCAGGCGGCTGGCCCCGCTCAGCTCGACCAGGTTCACGAGCGCCCCTACGTCGCTCACATGACAGCCGATCTTCTTGAAGAGCTCCACGGCGGCGCAGAGCGTCCCGCCGGTCGCGATCAGGTCGTCCATGAGGAGCACGTTCGCCCCCTTTGGCGCCGCATCCGTGTGGATCTCGAGGATGCTCTGGCCGTACTCAAGCTGGTATTCCGCGTGGATCGTCTCGCCGGGGAGCTTCCCCTTCTTGCGGACCATGACCATCGGCTTCTTCAGCACGTAGGCCAGCACCCCGGCGGGGATGAATCCCCGCGCGTCGAGGCCCGCGATGAAATCGATGGGCATGCCCCGGTAATGCTCCACGAACATGTCCATCGCCGCCGCGAAGCCCTCCGGGTGCCGAAGCAACGAGCTCACGTCACGGAACCGCACCGGCGGGTGGGGCCAGTCGGGTATCGTGCGGATCAATGATTTGATGTTCATGAAATCACCCCCATGCGCGCCGCGTCCGGACTGGAGGCCCCGGCGGCGGGTTCAAGAATATGGGGGCCTCCACATGACTCTGAAATGCGCTCCCGAGTGAACTAAAATCCTCCGGCAGAGCGCGGCATAATCTGCTCGCCGGAGGGCGAAGGTGCTTGACTCAGCCTACGTTAGACCTGCCCTAAAAACCTGCCTCATGACCCCGCTCACCCATCGAAACAACGGATATTCGATGCTCTCCGGGAACGGGCTGGAGATCGGCGCGCTGCACGAGCCCGCGGCCATCCCCGAGGGCGCGAGCGTGAAATACCTCGATGCCCTCGACGAGAAGGACGCCGCGAAGCTCTTCCGCGAGATACCCGGGGACAGGTTCGTCAAGGTGAGCTTCATAGGCGACCTGGACAACGACGGCCTGAGCCAGTTCGGCGAAGGGGCCTTTGATTTCGTGGTGATGAACCACGTGCTCGAGCACGTCGCCAACCCGGTGAAGGTGGTCCGCGAGGTGTTCAGGATCTGCAGGAAGGGCGGCATCGTCATCCTCTCGATCCCCGACAAGGAGTACACGTTCGACCGGGGACGGGGCCTCACCTCATGGGAGCACCTCTGGTCCGACTACGTGAACGACGTCAGGCGGAGCGACGACGACCATTACGAGAGTTTCCTTCGGAGCGCGGCACCGCACGTGTTTGAGGAGCCGCCCGAGAACCTGAAGATCCACATCCAGCTCTCGAGGAACCGGCGCGAGCACGCCCACGTGTGGAACTCGGACTCGTTCGACCGATTCCTTGGGGACTGCTTCCGAACGCTGGCGATCTCCGCTGACCTGCGCTTCAGGTCGCGGGCGTCCGAGAACAACATCGAGCATTTCAGCGTCTGGCAGAAGCGCTGACTGGGCTCCGGCCCGGTTGCACCCCGGTCCCTCGGAGGGGATGCGGGAGACGTCTGCGGGCCATTCGGTCGACAGGGGGCCTACCCCAAGTAGGGCAACACCCCATGGTCGGGGCGGCCCAGTACATCTACCTTCCGCGGAGACATGGTTTCCTGCCTCAGGCGCTCGCCCGCCACCCGGTTCGTGCACCTCGAGGCTGTCCAGATTGGGCGCGCCCTGGCCGCTGCAGCGGTCCTGTTCGCGGTGCTGGGGGCCACTGCCCGCGCGCAGGTTTCGCCCGCCCCGTCCGGCGTACCGGTCGATGTGTCCCGTTTCCAAGATGACGCCCCTCTTAACTGGACCACGGGAATTGGGAAGAGCTACACGGTTCCGGCCGCCGAGGTGCCGGGGTTTCTGGCCACGCTAAGTGTCTATGACAGGATCGCCATCCCGCACGACGTGTATGACTCAACGCTCCGCAGCACCTGGGAGCACGTCCACGAGCAGCATTGGGTCTTCGACACGGACCCCTTCAACATCAACCAATTTGCCCACCCCTATCAGGGATCGATGATGTTCGGCTTCGCCCGCTCTACCGGAGTCTCCTTCTGGCAGTCGCTCGCCTACAGCAACATCGGCAGCTTCATATGGAAGATGGCCGGGGAGACCGACCTGCCCTCCATCAATGACCAAATCACCACGGGGACGGCCGGGGCCGTCCTGGGCGAGACGCTGTTTCGAATGGCGGGCCTCATCCTCGAGGACGGCGGGGAGCATCCCGGATTCTGGCATGAACTCGGCGCGGCGGTGATTTCCCCCCCGACTGGCTTCACTCGCCTTGTGTTCGGCGACCGATTCAAGGCCGTGTTCCCAAGCCACGACCCGGCGACGTTCCTGCGCCTGCGCTGGGGAGTCAGCACCGACTTGGTAAAGACGAACAACCTCCTGCTGGACGAGGGCTCGGCCTACACCGACAAGAAGCAGAGCGAGGCGATCGTCGACTTCTCGTTCGCCTACGGGCTCCCCGGAAAGCCCGGATACGAGTATGAGCGGCCCTTTGACTACTTCTCGTTCGAATTCGCCGCCCAGACAAGCGCCCATGGGCACAACTTCCTCCAGGACATCATGGACCGCGGTCTGCTCTACGGGACAGACTACGAGGTCGGCGAAAACTACAGGGGCATCTGGGGCCTCTATGGTAGCTATGACTACATCGCGCCCCCGATATTTCGCATCTCCTCGACAGCCCTCTCTCTAGGCACGACCGAGCAGTGGTGGCTGTCGAAGAACGTCGCCATGCAGGGAACAGCCCTGGCCGGCGTCGGATTCGGGGCCGCGGGGACCATTCCGCACGCCGACGGGTCACGCGACTACCACTATGGCGTGACGCCCCAGGGCTTGCTCGCCCTGCGCTTCATCTTCGGCCGAAGGACAATGCTCGATGTCACGGCGCGCGACTATTACGTGAGCGGCACGGGATCCGACAACCACTCCGGCTCGGAGCAGATATTCCGCGGCGACGTCGGCCTGACGTTCCGGGTGTTCAAGGGCCAGGCGCTGGGAATCGAGTACGTCGAATCGCACCGTCACAGCCATTACGGAACCGTCCCCGATCGGTACCAGTCGGAAGGGACATTCAGCATCGTTTATAACCTCCTCGGCAGCAACCAATTCGGGGCCGTGGATTGGCGAAAGAACGCTGTGCCCGAGAAGGAGTAAACGACCCCCGGGCGCTGGCGGCCGGTCGTGTGCAGCGCAAGGGATGCGCAGAAAATTGCCTCGGTGCAGCGCCTTTGCGGAGTTAAGGTGGCGCCGATACGACCCCTTGGGGTCGGCGCACGATATCGCCGCACGCAGGATCGGAACCTCTTTCGATGAAATCCGCCCTATTGACCGCCTCCCTGGTCTCAGCTCTGGGGACCACACTTTTTGCAGCGGATCTGCCGCCCCCGGCACGATTCACAACGCAATTCGTGACCGTGGACAAAGATGTCAGGGTGGAGGTGGTCGACTGGGGTGGCACGGGGCGGCCGCTAATCCTGTTGGCTGCGCTCGGCGCCGACGCGCACATCTACGACCAATTCGCGCCGAAGCTCACGGGCACTAACCACGTCTATGGAATCACCCGCCGTGGCTTCGGCGCATCCAGCGTCCCCGCCTCCGGGTATTCGGCCGATCGCCTCGGGGACGACGTGCTTGCGGTCATGGATTTTCTGAAGCTCGACCGGCCCGTTCTCGTGGGCCACTCGATGGCCGGCGAGGAGCTTAGCTCGGTCGGCTCGCGCCATCCCGAGAGGGTCGCGGGCTTGGTGTACCTCGAGGCGGCCTATCCCTACGCCTATTACGACAGCGCCGTGGGCGACCTGGTGATCGACTCGCTAGATCTGAGGGCAGGCCTTGAGGGCCTTCTTCCGGGCAAGGGCCGGCCCGACCAGAAGCATCTGACCGAGGAGCTCCAGTTGTCGGTCAGGCAGTTCGAGAAGGACCTCAGGGCGCGGCAGGAGGAGCTCAAGGACTATGTCGACCCTCCCAGGCCGCCCCCGAATGCACCGCCGCCCGATGTGCCGATTGCCATCCAGGGAATCATGGCGGGACAGCGGAAATACACCGATATCCGCGTGCCGACCCTCGCGATCTATGCGTTTCCCCATGACTACAGGGACGCGTTCAAGGACAACCCGGCGGGCCTGGCAAAGGCCGAGGCCGACGACATTGCCTATGTCGCCCCGCAGGCAAGCGCCTTTGAGCACGGTGTGCCCTCGGCGCACGTCGTCAGGATAGCGCACGCAAGCCACGTCATCTTCATGTCCAACGAGGCCGACGTCCTGCGCGAGGTGAATTCGTTCCTGGCCGGCATTCGCTAAGTGCCCAAGGAGAGCCGCCGCGCCGCGCGCAGGCGACTCAACCGCCCGCAATCGCCCCGACGATCATGAAGGGCTCCCGACCCTCCGCGACCGCCTGCGGCAGCGGATTCTCGTCGGGTTCATGCGAGACATCCTGGCCGCATGCGAAGAACCTCACGAATGCCCGGCGCTTTCCCGTGCCCTGGTCGCGTATTGTTCCCCGGAGCACGGGATAGGCCTTCTCGATGGCGTCCAGGACCGAGCGCTGGGTCGGTGGGCCCGCGACTTCGAGGGCAACGGTGCCGCTTACCCCCGCAAGGTTCTTAAGGTGGAACGGAAGGATGACCTTGATCATCGAAGCGTCTGCACCTCGACCGAGAGCACGGCGGGGAGGTCCCGCACGATCGGCTCCCATGTGTCGCCGCTGTCGGGGGAGGCGTAGACCTGCCCGCCCGTCGTGCCGAAGTACACCCCGCATGAGTCGAGCGAATCGACGGCCATCGAGTCCCGCAGGACGTTCACGTAGCAGTCCTTCTGCGGGAGGCCCTTCGTCAGGGCCTCCCATTCCCCTCCGCCGGTCCGGCTTCGGTAAACCCGGAGTTTTCCCTCCGGCGGGAAGTGCTCGGAGTCGCTCTTTATCGGCACCACGTAGACGGTATCCGGCTCATGCGAGTGGACCTCTATCGGGAAGCCGAAGTCGCTCGGCAGGTTGCCGCTGACCTCGCGCCAGGAGTCGCCCGCGTCGTCGCTGCGCATGATGTCCCAGTGCTTCTGCATGAAGAGCACGTTCGGGCGCGACGGATGCATCGCGATGCGGTGGACGCAGTGCCCCACCTCGGCCGTCGGGTCGGGGATGTGCTCCGACCTGAGCCCATTGTTGATCGGCCTCCACGTCGCGCCGCCGTCGTCGGTCCGGAACGCCCCCGCCGCCGAGATCGCGATGAATATCCGCCCCGGGTTGACGGGATCCGGGATGATGGTGTGCAGGCACATGCCTCCGGCGCCCGGCTGCCACCGCGGGCCCGACCCGTGCCGGCGCAGGCCCGAGAGCTCCTGCCAGGTCCGCCCGCCGTCCCCGGACCTGAAAAGCGCCGCGTCCTCCACCCCCGCGTAGACCGCCTCGGGTTCCGTGAGCGAGGGTTCGAGGTGCCACACCCGCTTGAACTCCCAGGGGTGCGCCGTTCCGTCGTACCATTGGTGGGTGCCGGCAATCCCGTCGTAGGCGAAGGTGTTCCCGACCGGCTCCCAGGTCTTCCCTCCGTCGCTTGAACGCTGGATCAATTGCCCGAACCAGCCGCTGCACTGCGAGGCGTAGATCCGGTCGGGGTCCACGGGCGATGCCTTCATGTGGTAGACTTCCCATCCCGAGAAAAGGGGTCCCTCCACCTTCCACTTCTTGCGCTTTCCGTCTGAACTAAGGATGAATGCGCCCTTTCGGGTGCCGACAAGCACGCGGACTTTGCTCATTTCAGGTTTCCTCCGTTTTTGGGGTCAGGAACTGGTTCTCTGGGCGGGCCAGCATGTATTGGCCCGTCGCCACCATGTCTAACTCCAAATGCCTGACGCGCGGCCGGGCGGAAATCTGGCGCCGCAGGGCCTTCCGGCAATACCCGCTTGTGCCACGGGGAGCCGCCCTCTAAAAGCATACCTGCCATGCCCCGGCACACCCTACGTTCAGTCCTGGCCGTGCCGTCCGTTCTCTTGTCCTTTTGGCCCGCCGTGGCCTCCTGCGCCAGCCATTCGGATCAGGCGCCTCCCGTCGCGTTTTCCGGTCTCTCCGGGGTCGCGTATTTGACCGCCGATTTTGCCCCGCTGCGCCAGTTCTACGGCATCGGAGCCGGTCTGAGAGAAGTGCCCGCGGCCCCCGGCTGCATCCGCTTTGCCATTGGAACCAGCCAGTGGATTGAATTCCAGAAGGCGCCCGAAGCCACCTGGGCCAGGCGGTTCCAGCACGTGACATTTGCGGCAGACGACCTGGACAAGCTCGAGGGCGCCCTTCGAACCCGCGGCATTCCCACGACATGGATCGGGGAATCTGGCCGGGACCGGGTCCTTCAATTGGAAGACCCTGCGGGGAACATGATCCAGGTGGCCAAGCCATGGGTTTCACCCGCGAACCCGGGCGCGCCGGGTGCCCCCTTCAGCCGACATCTTCAACACTTCGGATTGGCGGTCGCCCATTCGAAAGCGGAGGCCGAGATCGCCTTTTACCAAGGACAGCTGGGCTGTACCGAGACGGTCCGAATCGACGCACCGGATGGACGCATGGGTCTGGTCAAATTCAGGCTGCCCGGCCCCGGCGGGGAGCTCATCGAGCTCATCTTTTGCGACCCGCCGCTCAACAAGTGGGCGGCGGGCGCGTTCGATCATTTCAACTTCGAGGTCGGCGACATCGATGCGGCCTACCGTGCATTGCACCGGGGAGGCATCGCGACCCGCAGCAACCACCTTCCGACCGTCAATGGGGAGCACCTCTGGGCGATCGACATCATAGACCCCGAGCTTACCCGGATGGAGATTCAGGTTCTTGCACCAACAAGCACGCCGGTCGGGAGAATATCCCCGGTCGGAGGCGAGTCCGCCAGGCCCCTGTTCGACGGCAGGACGCTCAAGGGATGGGAGGGAAACCTCGGCACCTGGCGCGCCGAGGATGGCGCCATCGTCGCGGGAGCCCTCGATCGCCGGCAGCCTCACAATGAATTCCTGGCGACGACGGCGGACTACGGGGATTTCGAGCTGCGCCTCCAGTACAAGGTCGAGGGTACGGGTGGGTTCGTGAACGGCGGGGTGCAGTTCTGGTCGCAGCGCGTGCCAGGCAACTTCGAGGTCTCGGGCTACCAGGCCGATCTCGGCGCGGAAAAGGACGGCAATCTGTACGACGAAAGCCGGCGCGGCGCGGAGCTGGCCGCGCCGTCACCGGAAGTCCGCTCCGTGGCGCTAAGGCCGGGAGACTGGAATGACTACAGGATCCGGGCGGAGAAGGGCCACATCCAGATCTGGCTCAACGGCGTGAAGACCGTCGACTATTCCGAGCGCGCTCCGGGGATTCCGCAGCAAGGGAAATTCGCGCTGCAAATCCATGGCGGCGCCAGCACGAGGGTTTCCTACAGGAACCTAGAGATCGAAACGTTTCCCCAGCCGTAGTGGAGCGCCGATTGGTTCCCGGAGATCAACCGCCCGCTTTCAGGTTCCCGGCTCCCCTTTCCTCCCATAGCTGGGCCAGGTGGATGAGGGTCTCGACGGACCTCGCCATATCCTGAAGGCTCACCCATTCGCGTTGGCTGTGCACGCCGTGCATACCGGTGAACAGGTTGGGTGTCGGCAGGCCGCGGGCGGTCAGGTTGGAACCATCGGTGCCACCCCGCACCGAGGGCGAGATGGGAGTCATCCCGGCGCGCCGCAGCGCCTCGCGTCCAAACTCCACCGGGCGCATGTCCTTTTCCAGCCAGTAGCGCATGTTGCGGTACTGCTCCTTGAACGTGAGGCCAAAGCGGGCGCGCGGCTCGGCGGCCCTCAGTCCGGTTACAATGGCCTCCACGCAGGCGCGCTTTGCCGCCAGTCCGTCGAGCTCGAAATCGCGAAGGATCATCCAGATCGTCACCTTGTCGGCAGTTCCGCGCACCTCGAGCGGATGGATGAATCCGTCCCGCCCTGAGGTTGTCTCGGGGGACAGCTCGCGGGGTAGCGCCGTGATGAAGCGTCCGGCGAGCCGGAGCGCGTTGACCATGACGTCCTTCGCCCACCCCGGGTGCGCGGCTATCCCTTCGATCTCGAGCACCGCCGAGTCGGCGCTGAAGGTCTCGAAGTCGATCTCGCCGAGCTCCTCGCTGTCGAGCGTGTAGGCGACGTCGGCGCCGAGCTCCGCGATGTCGAGCTTGT
>Ga0265314_10000715_pt1 | contig 40103 bp, 34 predicted proteins | sample 4126metaG_FD_203106 | JGI IMG/M metagenome (GOLD analysis project Ga0265314, IMG submission 203106) | Rhizosphere microbial communities from Carex aquatilis grown in University of Washington, Seatle, WA, United States - 4-1-26 metaG | ecosystem: Host-associated > Plants > Roots > Rhizosphere >...
ATCGCCCAGGCGCGGCGACGGCGGTGGCGCGTACCGGGCCCGCTTCTTGCCTTGGGCCTGGGCACCGTCGCGGCAAACGTCTTGCTGCCGAGCACGGCGACGATCGGCAGTCGTTTCGGCGGCATTCCGACGGGACTGCCACCGCTGCACCTGCCGGCGTTTCGCGTCGACCTCATTCCGACGCTGCTCCCTTCGGCCGTCGCGGTCGCCATGCTCGGCGCCATCGAATCGCTGCTGTCGGCGGTGGTGTCCGATCGCATGACCGGCGACCGCCACAACTCCAACGTGGAGCTCATCGCGCAGGGCGTGGCCAACGTCCTGTCGCCGGTCTTCGGCGGACTGCCGGCCACCGGTGCGATCGCGCGCACGGCGACCAATGTGCGCGCGGGCGCGCGCACGCCGGTGGCCGGGATGATTCACGCCGTGACGCTCTTCGCCGTGTTGCTGGTTGCGGCGCCGGCGGCCAAGTTCATCCCGCTCGCCGTCCTGGCTGCGATACTGTTCGTCGTCGCGTACGACATGGGCGAGTGGCACGAGATCCCAAGGATTCTGCAACTCAGCAAGACCGACATCAGCGTCTGGCTCGTCACTTTCGGGTTGACGGTATTTGCCGACCTGACGCTGGCCGTCGAGGTCGGCATGATGCTGGCCGCGCTGCTGTTCATTCGGCGCGTCGCCGACACGACCACGGTCGAACGGGTGAGCAACGCGGCGATCGAGGCCGGCCGGCGGCACAGCCTGCAGGACAAACAGATTCCGCCCTGGGCGGCGATCGTGCGCATCCAGGGCCCGTTCCTGTTCGGCTCGGCCGACAAGCTCAATCCCACCCTCGACGCCATCGACGAACTGCCGGCGATCGTCATGCTGCGCTTGCGCAACATGACGGCCTTGGATGGAACCGGCCTGCGCGCCATCGAGGACCTCGCCGAGCGCCTGCGCGCCACCGGGCGCCACCTGATCGTTTGTGGCGCTCGCCACCAACCGGCGCGCCTGTTGTCGCGCCCGCATGCACGCCGGGTGATCGGCGACGGCAACCTCGTGCCCGATGTCGCCACCGCCTTGGCGCGAGCGCGATATCTGCACGCCGAGCGCGCCGGCAGCGCCACCAAAGACGCGCGGACCGACGCTGTCCCGCTGCCGGCCGAAGCGGCTCGCCGTCAGCCGGGTTGAGCGACGAAGCGGTTTCGCTCAGCGCTGCGGCCCGGTCAGCTCGACGGTGTAGCCGTCGGGATCGCGAATCCACAGTTGATTGCCGCCGGGATCGAGCACTTCGAGTCCTGCGGCGGCGATGTCGCGGCGCGCCGCATCGAGATCGACAACCTCGATGGCGAAATGCGGTCCACTCGGATCGATGCCGCTACCCATCGATTGTGCTTCGATCAGATGCAGCTGGCCGGCGCCCAGCGCGTACCAGTTGCCCGGAAAACCGAAATTGGGTCGCTCGATGTTGGTCAACCCGAGGAAGCGCTCGTAGAACGCGCGCGAGCGCGCGATGTCTGCGACGCGAATCGACGTGTGATGCAACTGCACCGGACGCATAGCCCATCCTTTCGTTGACGCGACTCACAGGCCGCGAATGATCGTGACGCCCGCCCAGGTCGCGACCGGGCAGGTGACCACCGTCGCCGCGACGTAACCGAAGCCGGCGCCGAAGCGCCCTTGTTCGAGCAGTGCAAGGATCTCGAAACTGAAGCTCGACATGGTGGTGAAGCCGCCGCAGACGCCAGCCGCCAACGCGATGCGCAGGTCCGGGCCGAGCCATTGGCGCTCCAGGGCCGCGGCGAGAATCACGCCGATGATGAAGCTGCCTGAGACATTGACCAGGAACGTTCCCCACGGAAATCCCGGCGGCGTCCACGGCAACGCCAGGCCGGCGATCCAATAGCGCGCAATCGAGCCGAACGCGCCGCCCAGCCCAACCATCGCCGTGCGCATCATTGCGGCGGACTCTAGCCGCGGCGCAGGCGCAGCGGCAACCGACCGGCTGCGCGACGCCGGGCCGGCGCGGCGCTCTATGCTTGACTCTCATCGATCGCCGCCTAGGATTAGGAAACGTTATGCATATCGAGACCCTGAAAGTGTTTTGCGATGTCGTCGAGACGGGAAGCTTTTCGGTAGCCGCCTCGCAAAATTTCATCACCCAGTCCGCCGTCAGCCAACAACTGCGCGCGCTCGAAGCCAAATATCGCTGCAAGCTGCTGGAGCGCAGCCGCGGCGGCGCCAAGCCGACCCCGCAGGGCGCGATCCTCTATCGCACCAGCCGCGAGATCATCGACCGTTTCCAGGACGTCGAGGCCGAGTTGCAGCACAGCTGCGCCGTGGTCGGCGGCCATCTGCGCCTCGCCATCGTCTACAGCGTCGGATTGCACGAGCTGCCGCCGTACATGAAGGAGTACCTGCGCAACTTCCCCGAGGTGAACGTCCACGTCGAGTACTCGCGCCCCAACAAGATCTACGAGAACGTCATCGCGCAGCAGATCGACGTCGGCATCGTCGCCTATCCGCAGAAACATCCGCAGATCGTCATCACGCCGCTGCGCGAAGATCACTTGGTGCTGGCGTGCCCGCCGGATCATCCGCTCGCGGCGGCGAAGAAGATTCCCGTCTCGCGGCTCGATGGCGAGACGATGATCGGTTACGAGCGCGACATCGCAACCCGTAAAGCGACCGATCAAATGTTGCGCAACCATCACGTCACGGTCCACTACGCCGCCGAGTACGACAACATCGAGACCATCAAACGGGCCGTCGAGATCGGCCAAGGCATCGGCATCGTACCGCTGCCGGCGATCAAGCATGAGGTCGAGAACGGGCTCCTCAAGGTCGTGCGGCTCAGCGACGAAACCTTGCTGCGTCCGCTCGGCATCATTCACAAACGCGGCCGCCACCTCTCACCGGCGGCCGAGAAGTTCATCGAGATCCTGAAGCGCGAAGATCTCGAATAGAGGCAGGACAAAGGATTTGAGGACTCACGGTTGATTCAGAGGCCGTGCGACTCTCTAGTCTTTCACGTCTTGCCGGCGAGCGACATCGACGCACAGCCCGCCCGTACAGGGCATTCGCCGCACAGCTTGATCTGCGCGCGGCAGATGGTCGCACCCAGGTCCATGATCGCCTGGTTGAAGTCGCCGGCGACACCGCGCGGCGTGACGTGCGTCGCCAGTTCCCACAGCCGACGCTGACGCGCGCCGGCGCCGCCGCGCGTGCGCACGCCGAACCAACGCGTCAGCACGCGCGCCGCGTTGGTATCGACGATCGGTTCGTCCTTGCCGTACGCGATGCTCAGCACGGCCCCAGCCGTGTACCGCCCGATGCCGGGCAGTTGCCTGATCACCTGCGCATCGTCGGGCAGACGGCCGGCGTGCTGATCGACCACCAGACGCGCGGTGCGCTGCAGATTGCGGGCACGCGCATAGTACCCCAGGCCGTCCCACGCCTCGCGCACCTGCGGCTCATCCGCCGCAGCCAAGTGCTCGAAGCTCGGATACTGGCGTACGAAGCGGCGGTAAAAGCCCTTGACGCGATCGACCTGCGTCTGCTGCAGCATGATCTCGGACACCAGGATGCGGTACGGGTCGCGCGTCCGTCGCCACGGCAACTTGCGCGCGTTGGCGCGATACCAGGCGAGCAAGCGGCGCTGAAACACGCGCACGCGGGCTTTATCGGGGGCGCTTCGCATTTCGGTGGAGATACACGCGTAAACGCCGCTAGCATGACAAGTACGATGGCACGGTGGAACCCGATCCGCAGGCTGCGGCGCTGGGTGATCGCCGAATGTACTCGGCTGCTCACCCAACCGCTGGCGACCTATGTCCAGCGGGTGCCGAACAATATCGACAAGCTGAAGACGGCGTTGCGCAAAGGCGACGTCCTGCTGGTCGAGGGCGATCAGCGTATCAGCCAAGTCATCCGCTATCTGACGCAGAGCTCGTGGTCGCATTGCGCGCTGTACGTGGGCGACGAGTTGCTGAAAGGCGATGCGAGGCGCGCCGCCGAGCTCCGCAGGCAATTCGGCGATGAAGCGAACGCGCTGCTCGTCGAGGCCGAATCCGGCATCGGCGTAGTCGCCAGCCCGCTGTCGAAATACCAGCGCTACAACATCCGCATCTGTCGGCCGGAAGGACTGCAGCGCGATGACGTCGATGAAGTGTTGCGCTACGTCGTCGCCCACCTCGGGCGGCGATACAACGTGCGCCACATCTTCGATCTGGCGCGCTTCTTCTTCCCGGTGAGTCTGGTGCCGCGGCGCTGGCGGCGCGCCGCACTGACCTTCGGCAGCTCGCCGTCGAGCCGCGCGGTGATTTGCTCAACCATGATCGCCGATGCGTTTACGCGCGTCGGCTATCCCATTCTACCGGAAGCGGTCTTGGTCGACGCCGGTCCGCCGCCGGGCCCGTGGTGGCGGCGCGCGCTCGGCTACGATCAGGGACATCCGCGCGCCCGATTCCGGCGGCCGAACAACGCCGTCATCACGCCGCGCGACTTCGATCTGTCGCCGTACTTTCAGGTGGTGAAATTCAACCATCTCGGCGACCCGCGTTTCGACTACCGCCGCATTGAATGGGAGGATGCGGCGCCCGTGGCCGCCGCGGCGGATGGCGCCGCAATCGGCGCGCCGGCGCTGCGGCCGGCGGCGGGGCCGCGGCGCGGTTTGCAGCGCCTGCGGCCCGCCTTCCTATACCGATCGAGCGCAGGCTCGAGCTGATCGGCTCGAGCTACTTCTTGCCGCCGCGCGGCGTGAGATCCATGTCCGGCGGCGGCGTCGCCGGCAGCTTCCAACGGATATACGGCTTCTCTTTCAGCTCGTGATACGCGTTGGCCATATCGATCGCGGCATGGAACGCGGCTTCGAAAGCGGTGAAGTCCTTCTTCTCGATCGCTGCCTCCAGCGGCTTCCAGTTCTCTTCGAGATACTGATTGAGCGCTTCCTCGTGCTTCGGCCGCATGAAGGCGCCGAGCTCCATGAGACCGCGGATCTCCTTGTACTGGAACTTGGCCATCGGCCAGTTCTGTTCTTTGGCGGCGTAGTACAGTTTCCAGGTGCGCGCGCCGACCTCCGGCATCAGACGAGCGAGACCCGGCTGAATGGTGGCCATGTCCTCGATCGTCATGCTGTTCTTGCCGCTCCAAAACGTCAGCGCTTTTACTTTGGCTTCGAGCTCTTCATCGGTCATTGTTGGATCTCCCGCCTGCGGCGCGGCGCGCCGGTGATGGAATCATCAGATCTGCAGTGAAACGTTCGTTTGTGTACCGGAAGGCGCGGTGGAGCGTCAATCGACGAGCGCGCAACCTTGACCATAGCGAGCAACTGACACTAGAGACGGGCGCGAAATGACCGACGTGAAGGATCTCTTCCTGGCCCATCTGAGCCGCCGCCGATTTCTGCAAGGTGCGGCGGTCGCATCCTCGGCGCTGCTCTGGCCACGCCTGCGCAGCACGGCGCGCGCGCTCGACGTTCCGCCGCCGAGCGGCTTCCTGACGGCCGATGAATACGCGGTCGTCGAGGCGATCACGGCGCGAATTGTGTCCAATGACGACGGCACGCCGGGCGCGTTGGAATGCGGCGTCGCCGACTACGTCCAGGGATTGCTGTCAGCGTTCCCGGGCGCCGATGCGAACGGCGACGGTCGCGCCACGGCGGCCGATCTGATCGGCATCGCTGCGGCCGCCGGTGCGACCACCGGCGACGCCGACGTCAACGGCGACGGCATCGTCGATGAACCCGACCGCGCCGCGGCGGTCACCTCGATCTTCGGCGGCCCTGTCGCGGCTGGCCCGCCGGCGTTCGACGGCAAGCCGATCTTCGCTGGCGGCCCGTTCAGCGATCGCAACCCGTTTCCAGACCCGGCAACCGGCACCGCTTCGAACAACTTCCCGCCCAATTACTTTCGCCAGCCGATTCCGCTGACGCGCGTACAGCGTTTGGCGTGGACCGTGCGTCTCTTCGGCGCCGACGCCGTCCCAGAGCTGAAGGACAATCCCCTCGCCAGCAGCTCCGCCGACGTCAATCTGCGGGCCCGCTACCGCGCCGGGGTCGCGTTGGTGAACACGCTCAGTCAGGCGCAGTTCAGCGCCAACTACGCCGACCTCGCGACGGCTGATCAGGACGCGGTCCTGGCGAAAGTGAAGACGCAGCAGCGTTCGTTCTACGATCTGCTGGTCAGCCACACGATCGAGGGCATTCTCTGCGTGCCGGAGTACGGCGGTAACCGCGATCGCATCGGTTGGACCCTGGTCCATTTCGACGGCGACAGCCAGCCGCTCGGCTACACCATCTACGACGCGACGATCGGTGACTACCGCGAGCGTCCCGACAAGCCGAATTCGACCATCGATCCCGGCGATCCCTGCAGCGGCTTCAGCGATGACATGGAGCAGTTTCTCGACACGGTGCTGGTGACGTTGGCCGGCGCCACGAAGTTCCCTTCCCCCTTCTGTTATACTGGCGAGTGACGCATGCCTTCTTCCGTTCCGAACGTACTCGGTGAGACCAGTCTCGATCGTTTCGATGCCGTTATCATCGGCAGCGGCGCCGGCGGCTCGGCTGCGGCGTATGTGTTGACCAGCGCCGGCTTGAAGGTGCTGATCCTCGAGGCCGGAAACAACAACTTTCCCGGTCTCGACGATCCGACCCCGGGCATGCCGTTGCCGCGCTTTTCGAACGACGAGCTGAAGGCCTCGGTCCGGCTGTTCGACCGCCAGGACTTCGTCGTCGAGCCGCGCACCTTCCGCACCGTCGACACCGCGGTCGCCGCGGCTGACCCCGACGTCAACATTCTGAACCGCAACGTCGGCGGCACGACACCGCATGCGGACATGAAGTATCCGCGCTTCAACGAGGTCGACTTCCGTTTGGCCTCGGCGCTGGCGTCGGCCGGTCGCACTTACGACGGTACCAGCTTCATCGACTGGCCGCTGACCTACGACGAGCTCGAGCCGTTCTATGGTTTCGCTGAGACCATCACCGGCGTCGCCGGCCTGGAAGGCACCGACCCCTTCGCCTCGTACCGTTCCAAGCCCTATCCGATGCCGCCCTCTCCCGAGATGTATGTGGGACGGCTGCTGTCCGAGGGCGCGCGCAAGGCCGGCTACAATCCGATTCGCTATCCGGCGGCGATCAACTCGCGCCCGTACCCCGCGGCGCCGTCGTTGCAGCGCCCGCCGTGCGTGAACTGTGGATTCTGCAGCGGCTTCGGCTGCCCGAACAATTCCAAGAGCTCGGCCGCCGTCACCACGCTGCGCGCCGCGCTACTGTCGGGAAACTGTCAGCTGCGCTTCAATTGTCACGTGCGCCGCGTCATCGCCGACGGCGGCGGCGAACACATCTCCTCGGTCGAGTACTTCGATCCAAGCGGCGCGCTGCAAACCGCCACCGGCGACCACTTCATCCTCGCCGCCAGCGCTATGGAAAGCGTTCGGCTGGCGCTGCTGTCCGACCTCGCGCTCGGCGTCGGCCCCGCCTACCACCTTGGCCGTCACATGTTGTTCCACTACCAGACCAACGGCGTCGGCCTGTTCAAACAGCGCATCCACGGTGAGCGCGGCCAAGCCGTGACCAACGGCATGGCGGACTTCCGCGGCGTCAAGGAGGGCGGCACCGATCTGCATCCGGACGGACGACCGCTCGCCGGCATCATCGAGTTCGGCACCTCGTCGGAACCGATCGGGGCGGTCAAATCTGGTCTGCAGTCGCTCGACATCGCCGCCAACTTGCACAGCAACATCGGCCTCAAGGACCTCCTCGTGCAAAGCCCGTTTCACTCGCACATCGCCGTCATGATCATTCAAGCGGAAGACGCGCCGCAGCCGACCAACCGCGTCGACCTCGACCCGACGGTGCGTGACGTGTTCGGTCTGCCGGTCGTGCGCCTGACCTACAACAATCATCAATTCGAGCTCGCTGCGGCGGACTACTACAAGCCGAAGCTGGTTGAGATCGTACGCCAAGCCGGTGCCCAGTTCGGCTTCGTCGATCCGACGCGCGGCATTCCGCGCAGTCGCCACGTCATGGGCGGGCTGCGCATGGGTAGCTCGCCGGCCGATTCGGTGTGCGACTCGTTCGGCCGGCTACACGACTTCGACAACCTGTACTGCATGGACGGCGGCGCGATGCCGACCAGCTCCGGGTACAACCCGACGCTGACGCTGATCACCCTCGCCTTGCGCGCTGCCGCCAACATCGTCGCGCCGGGCAATCCCGAGAGTCGCATCGGCACCGGGCCGTTGGCTTAGGATTGCTCTCTCGCGGCCGGGAAGGCCGCGTCCGCGCGAGCTCGATTGACTCGCCCGGCCTTCATCTATAGAGGCGGTTTGACCGCGCATCGCACAAAACGTCCGCCTCGGCGGGCGCTTTTTTTAGCGCCCCGCCTGACCGGACGGTCAAGGCCCTAGGAGAGACATGGCAATCGGTTTCGACCCGCGCAGCTTGCTCTATTTGCCCATCTACGTGGGTCTGATCGCGTCGGCGATTTTCTACCTGATCGAGCTGTGGTCGTCGGCGCAGTTCTTCCGCCCGCGCCCCGCGCTGCGCCCGCCGTTTCAGCCGCCGGTTACCGTGCTCAAGCCGCTCAAAGGCGTCGATGTACAGCTCTATGAGAACCTGCTGACGCTGTGCCGGCAGCAATATCCGATCTTCCAGGTGCTGTGTGGCGTTGCCGATGCGGACGATCCGGCGATACCGGTGGTGCGCCGGCTGCAGCGCGAGTTCCCGGAGCTGGACCTGGAGCTGGTCGTGGACGGCCGCATTTATGGGTCGAACTACAAGGTCAGCAACCTCCACAACATGTATCAGCGCGCCAAGTACGACCTGATCGTGCTGGCCGACAGCGACATTCGGGTCGGACCGCAGTACCTGACGCGCGTCGTCGAGCCGCTGCGCAACCGCGGCATCGGCGTCTCGACCTGTCTGTATCGCGCCACCAGCACGGGTGGATTGCCGACGCTGATCGAGCGGCTGTTCATCAACACCGACTTCGCCGCGCTCGTCATGTTGGCGCGCAAGGTCGAAAAAGCCAGCTACGCGTTCGGTGCCACCATTGGAATACGGCGCGAAGTGCTCGAAGAGATCGGCGGCTTCCTGCCGATCGCCGATTTGCTCGCCGACGACTACGAGATCGGGTACCGCGTCTTCACGCGCGGCTACGTCAACGCCCTCAGCGCGGAAGTAGTCGAGACCGTGCTCGCGGTCGGCACGTGGCGGCGCCTCTACGATCATCAAGTGCGCTGGGCGCGCACCTATCGGGTCAACCGCCCCGGCGGCTATTTCGGCAGCCTGCTGACCCACGGCACGTTCTGGGCGCTGTTGAACGTGCTGGCGAATGGATTCAGCCCACTCAGCTGCGCCGTCAGCGGCGGCGTACTGGCGCTGCGCCACGTCGTCGCGGCGCGCATGGGAGCGCATCTGCACAGCGATACGCACTGGTGGGAGCTGCTGTTGGTCGTACCGAAAGACCTGTTTCTCACCGGCGTATGGTTCGCCGCCTTCGGCGGCAACACCGTCGTCTGGAGCGGCCATCGCTTCGAGGTCAATGCGAGCGGCGCCATGGTCGACCTGACGGACTCACCGCCCATCGATGCGGCCGGCGAGCCGGGCGAAGCGCTCGCAACGCGCCGCCGCGCGTAGAAGAAGATCTAGTCGAGGACGCCGCCCGCTCAGCGAGCCTGGAGGCTTCCTCGCGCACGGCAGCCTGCGTGCTCATCCCCAACACGTGACGGAAGAATTCACCACAGAGACACGGTGAGCAGAGGGAAACGCGCCGTGCGGCGTTGTCTCCAGAGATCCTCGGTAATGCGCTTTTGAAAGCCGAGCGCCTCAGGAGAGCACCGCAAATCAAGGCGTGTGTACTCCGTCTGTGGTGAAGGCTTTGTCCGATCAAGGCGAGCTGTTTCCATCTGTGGATTCCGGATGGCGAAACTGCGCGCGCAATCGCTCGCGGTGCGGGCGGCTGAGCGGCAACACGTTGAGCGCGCCGGTGATGTCGTTCATCGCCACATAGACTTCGGTGCCATACACGGCGGTCAGGGTGGCGTAGGTCATCACCTCGGCCGGCGTGCCGACCTGGGCGATCGCACCGCGGTCGAGCAGTACGACGCGGTCGCAATACAGCGCGGCGAGGTTCAGGTCGTGCAGCACGCTCATGATGGTCATGCCGTCGGCCAGCAGATCGCGCAGCAGGTCGTACATGTCGACGGCGTGGCGAATGTCGAGGAAAGCCGCCGGCTCATCCAGCAGCAGGATGCGCGGCTCTTGCGCCAGCGCGCGCGCCAATATGACGCGCTGGCGTTCGCCGCCGCTGAGCGTCGTGATCCGCCGCGCCGCCAGATGCAGCGCATCGGTGCGCTCCAAGGCGCGGCGCGCCGCGGCGAGATCGGCCGCGCCCTCGAAGCCGAAGCCGCGCAGATGCGGCGTGCGCCCGAACAGCACCATCTCCATCACCGTGAAAGGAAAGGTCACGGCGGTTTCCTGCGGCACGACGCCGATCCAGCGGCCGAGCGCGGCGCGCGAAAAGCGCGCCACGGCCTCGCCGGCGATGCGCACCTCGCCAGCGTTCGGCGACAGGTATGCGCTGACGATCTTCAGCAGGGTGGATTTGCCCGAGCCGTTCGGCCCGATGATCCCGACCAGCTCACCGCCGGCGATCTGGCACGTAATGTCGCGCAGCACCGGCGCGGCGCCGTAGCTGAAGCCGACGCCGCGCAGGGCGATCAGCGGCTCACTCGACACCGCGTCCCCCTTCGCGGCGCAGCAGATAAATGAAGAACGGTCCGCCGCACAGCGCCGTAACGACGCCGACGGGAATCTCGGTGGCGCCGAACGCGCTGCGCGCCACCGTGTCGGCAAGCAGCAGGAACGTCGCCCCGGTCAGCACCGCCGCCGGCAACAAGAGTCGGTAGTCCGGACCGATCAGCAGCCGCGTGACGTGCGGCACGATCAGACCGACGAAGCCGATCATACCGCTGACCGACACCGAGGCGCCGACGAGCAGCGACGAGACGACGAAGGCGCTGCGCCGCGTCTGCGCGACGTCGATGCCGAGCTGCGCCGCACCCTCCTCGCCGAGCGTCAACACGTTGAAGGCGCGCGTGTGGCGCATCAGCCACAACACCCCGATGACAAGATAGACCGCGCTCGCCGCCACCAACCCGTAGCTCTGCGTCTGCAGCGAGCCGAGCAACCAGAACAGGATCCCCTGTGCTTGAAAGAAGTCGGCGACGGCGTTGAGCGTCATGATCAAGGCGCCGGCAAAGGCATTGGTGACGACGCCGGCGAGCAGGAACATGTACGGCTGCAGGCGCCCGTGCACGCTGCCGAGGCGATACACCAGCCCCATCGCCAGCAGCGCGCCGGCAAATGCGCCCGCCGGCACCAGCAGCAGCGATGCCATGCCGCCCGCGCCGCCGACCAACACCGCCAGCAGGACGCGCGGCAAGCGAATGCGCAGGAGGATGACGCGATCGAGGTTGTCCGCGGCGCCGCCGAACAGCGCGCGCCCGAGATGAATCGGCTCGGCGCCGACCAGCGCGCTACCCAGCATCGCCGCGACCAGCAGCAACGCCAGCGCGCTCAGCACGCGCACGAAGCGCGTGCGCGTCAGAAAGGCGTCAGGCGTGCCGGGCATGCGCGACGCCGTCAGAGGCTCACACGCCGCACTGCAGCACGGTGCGGATGCCGCGCGCCGCGCGCATGTCGGCCATCGCTTCGTTGATCTCCGACAACGGCCGGCGATCGGTGATCAGCGCGCCGAGGTCGAGCTGGCCAATCTGCGCCAGCGCCAGCAGACGCGGAATGTCGCGCAACGCGTTGCAGCTACCCAGCGCACAGCCGATGACTTTTTTCTCGGTCAATGTGAACAGCGCGGCCGGCGCCAGCACCACGGCATCCTCCATCGGCGCCGCACCGACACACACGGTCGTGCCGCCATTGCGCGTCGCGCCGACGCCGGTCTGAATCAGCGCGGCGCGGCCGACCGCATCGAAGGCGTAGTCGACACCGACGCCGGTGATTTCCAACGCGCGGGTGCCGACATCGTGCGCCGTCGGATCGATGACGTCGGTGGCGCCGAGCCGCTGCGCGGCCTGGCGGCGCGACTCGACCGGATCGGCGGCGATGATACGGGCCGCGCCGGCGACCCGTGCACCCTGCACGATACTCAACCCGATGCCGCCCAAGCCCATCACCAGCACGGTCGCCCCGGCTTCGACGCGCGCCGTATTCAATACCGCGCCGACCCCGGTCTGCACGGCACAGCCGATCACGCACGCGACGTCGCGCGGCACCCCGTTGGGGATTTTCACCGCGGCGCTGGCCGCAACCACGACGTATTCCGCGAATCCGCCCAAGCCGACGCCGCGGAAGATCGTCTCGCCGCGGCGCGACAAACCGGTACTGCCGTCGAGAAAGGTGTTGGTTTGAATGGTCATGGCGTTGACGCACACGCCCGGCTCGCCGCGCACACACCAGTAGCAAACGCCGCACGGCGCGATCGGCGACAGCACCACGTCGTCGCCGACGGCCAGGCCTGCGACTTCCGGACCCACCTCCTCGACCACGCCGGCCGCCTCGTGACCGAGCACGATCGGCGTCGGGCTGGGAAACACGCCGTCGGCAATGCTCAGATCCGAGTGACACAATCCGCAATGCGTCACGCGCACGCGCACCTGGCCGGCGCGCGGTGCGGCGATGTCGATTCCGTCCCACATCGCCAACGGCTTCCCACTCTCGACCAACACAGCAGCGCGCATTGCCTCTCCCCTGGCTCGTTCAGCGATTCAGAACAACACGAGCGAATACATAATGAAGCGACGAAAACCCGGCGGCGCCGACCGCAGCGCCGGCAGCGCAGTCGCGGAGTCCGGGTGCCGTCTACCTGGCGTCGCCGGCGGCGTGCGGGCTGTCGTCATTGAAGCGCTCCGGATGAATGAAGCGGGCGACGGTTGCAAGCGTCTCGGCGACGCGCGGGCCCGGCCGTAGCAGCTCATAGGAGCGGTAGCCGTAGATGCGGCCGTCGCGCACCGCCGGGATGGTCGGGAAGTCTGCCCAGAAAGCCTGCGCCGCATGTGAATCGGCGCTCTCCTCGCTGCCCATGCTGGCGTCGATGATGACCTGCGGAGCCCGCGCGACGACCAGCTCGAGACTGATGTGCGGCCACGCCTGTCCGCTCTCGGCCGCCACGTTCGTCCCGTGCGCGCGCTCCAGCAGCTCGCCTTGATACGTCTGTGCGCCGGCAGCGACCAATGGGGCGCGGCCGACCAGCATCAGCGTCGGCGGCCGCGCCGCGTCGCTGAGACGCGACTCGACCGCGGCGAGGTCGCGCTCGATGCGCGCCACCAGCTCGCCGCCCGCCTGCGGCACGCCAACGGCATCGGCGATGCTGCGAATGGATGCGAGGATTTCCGCGATGCGCTCGGGATCGACCACCAGCACCTTCAGCCCGAGCGCCTGGAGGTGCTCGACCGGCGCCTGGTTACCGGGGCTCGGCACGGCGATGACGAGATCCGGCTTCTTGGCCAGGATGCGCTCCAAGTTCGGCTGCAAGAACGTGCCGACGCGATCGATCTTCAAAGCCGCCGGCGGATAGTCGCAGTACGTCGAGACGCCGACGACGCGATCGCCGACGCCGAGCGCAAAGAGTGTCTCAGTGACCGACGGCGCCAATGAGATGATGCGTTCGGCCGCCGGCGCGGGTGCGGCCAGCAGCGCCACAAGCATGACGACGCGCCCGATCACAATCGCGCATCCTCGCGCGTCGACGGCGACAAATTCAACGCCGCGCGCCGGTTCACGTGATGCGGGCTAGTAAAGGTCGGTCGGCTCGTTGGTGCGCCTCGCGGTTCGTCTGCGCCGCGCAGCCGACGGCACGCGCCTCCGCAATGACCCCGGCGGCGATCGATGCTGTGAGCGGCGGTGATGCTGAGCCGTGTATCGACGCGGCGGTTGGCAGTGTGCTGCCGCGAGCGGCCCGTGCAGCACGACACTCCACCTTCGCGAGCTTGGCGGGCAGCGCCGCGCGCACGCAATGCATTGACGTTGCGAAGTGACGCATGGTAGGGGCGATCCAACGTTGATGGGTTGAGGGAAGTCGGTGCAATACCGACGCGGCCCCCGCCACTGTAACCGGTAACGAAAGCGGCACGCTTGCCACTGTCCCAGCAGGGGACGGGAAGGCGCCGCAAGTAGAAAGCCGGAAGCCAGGAAACCTGGCCCAGCAGCGCTGTTCGGAGTCCTCCGGGGTGTGGGGACGAGAATCATGCTGGACGGTTCTCATCATTCATACCCGGGACGCGCAGGCGTCGCCGGGTTTTTTTTGGCCGCTCGGGTCAAGGCGCGGCCCTGCATGTGCGCGTACGGGTTCGCCGGCGAGATCATGCGCCAGCGCCCGCGCTGCCGGGAACGGACGGACATGCAGCGCAACCGCACCGTTCGCACTCGCTGGAGGAATGACCCATGAGACCGAACGTCCCTCTCGGCGACGCGCGCCTGGGCGCCGCGGGCTTCATCGCGATCGGCGTCTCTCCGCTCGGGGCCTGGCTGAACGTTCGCCGCTTCGCATCGTGCCGGCGCGGCGCACGGCTGGCGGCGCTGGGGCTCGCCATGCTCGCCTATTGCGCTGCGGCACAGGCGCAGGACCCGTTCGCCGATGCGGTCTCCTCGTACGTGCCAGGCATCAACGGCGGCTTTGGCGCCGACGAATTGCCCGAGATCGTGCTCGGTCCGCCGGTCGGCGGCGGCGCCACGCAAGGCTCGCTCGACGTGCTGGCGCTCGGCAGCGGCGGGTCGATCACGCTGCGCTTCGATCTGCCGGTAATCTGCGACGGCCCGGGTGCCGACTTCACCGTCTTCGAGAACGCCTTCCACAGCGGCTCGCTCAACGGGCCGCTCTTCACCGAGTACGCCTACGTCGCCGTCAGTCAGGACGGCGAGCGCTTCTTCGAAATGCCGTACGACAGCAGCACCGGCATCGGCCTGGCGGGCCGCACGCCGGTGCTGAGCACGCCCGACAACGGCATCAGTCCACTCGATCCCGCCGTCTCCGGCGGCGACAGCTTCGACCTCGCCGACGTCGGCCTGACGTGGGCGGCTTACGTGCGCGTCACCGACGTGGCCGGCGCCATTCCCGACGTCGGCGATCTGCCGCAGTTCGCCGTGGCGCCCAACGCCGGTGCCGACCTCGACGCAATTGCCGCCGTGCACGCCTGCGATCCAAGCAACGAGTCGACCGCCACGCCGACCCCATCCGCTACGGCGCCGCCGGGCGCGACATCGACGCCGAGCCCAATTGCAGGGAGCGCGACGCCAACGCCGACATCGAGCGGTTCGACGACACCCACCGGCGCCGCCACCGCGTCACCGCCTGTCCTACCCGGCGATCTCGATGGCGACGGCCGCGTCACCGCCGCCGATGTCGAGTGGCTGATCGCCGAGCTGTTCGATGGCGATGGCGATTTGGCGGGCGCCGTGGGCGGCGGCGATATCGCGTCGGGGTCTGCCGCTGATGTGAACGGCGACGGCCGAATCACCACCGCGGACCTCGCCGCGGTGCGTGCGAGTTCGCGTCAATGAGGCCTCCAGTTGCACCGCGACTGCGCGTGCCGGCGCGTCCGCAACCGACGTGGAAATGATGACGTCATCCCGCATTCTGTTGTCGTGGAGCTCGGGCAAGGACAGCGCCTGGAGCCTACAGCGACTGCGCGAAACTGACGCAGGCGAGGTGGTCGGCTTGCTGACGACCTTCAACGCCGCCGCCGATCGCGTCGCCATGCATGCCGTGCGACACGCGCTGGTCGAAGCGCAGGCCGCGGCAGCGCGCCTGCCGCTGTGGCCGGTCGAGATTCCGTCGCCCTGCCCCAACGAGACCTATGAGGCGCGCATGCGCGAGGTCATCGAACGCGCGCGTGCCGCGCACATCACCCACATCGCGTTCGGCGACTTGTTCCTCGACGACATCCGCGCCTATCGCATCAAGCAGCTCGCCGGTAGCGGCATCGAGCCGCTGTTTCCGCTGTGGGGCAGCGCCGCCGACACGCCGCAGCTGGCGCGCGAGATGTTGCGAGGCGGTCTGCGCGCGGTGCTGACCTGCGTCGATCCGCGCCAGATGCCGGAGCACTTCGCCGGCCGCCAGTGGAACGAGGCGCTGCTCGTCGAGCTGCCGCCGGCCGTCGATCCGTGCGGTGAGCGCGGCGAGTTCCACACCTTCTGTCACGCCGGCCCGATGTTCGATCACGCCATTGCCGTGCAGGTCGGCGACGCGGTGACCCACGACGGGTTCCGCTTCGCCGACGTGTTGCCCACTTCCGCCATTTCACCGTCCACCTAACGAGAAGGAGAACGCTCATGCAGCGCAAGATCTTCACACCTGTGCTGGGACTCGGCCTGCTGGCCAGCGTCGCAGCGTCGCACGCCGCCGTGACTGCGCCGACGGGGTACATTTACAGCACGCAACTCCTGAGCAACTCGACGCAGAGCTGCGTCGCCGACGGCCCGGGCGGCATGTTCGTCGGCATCGGGCCGTCGTTCAGCCCCAACGCGCAGGCGGTCGTGCTGGCGAAGCCGTCCGGCGACCTGCGGCTGGTCGTCTTCGGCTTCAACGCCATCAGCGACTGCGCCTACGATCGCGCCAGCGACACGCTGTACATCACCGACAACGGCGACGGCGGCGACTTTCCCGGCGCGCTGACCGGCGACACGGTCTTCGCCGTTCCCGCGGCGTCGAGCGCCGCGGGATTGTCGGCCAAGGGGCTCGAGGTGGTCCCGGCCAACAGCATTCCGTTCGCCTCCAGTGTGGCCGTCGCCGCGGGCGGCAAGCTGCTGGTGACCAACGCAGCCGGCGGCGGAACCGGGAGCGTCGTACAGATCGCTCCCGGGCCGGTGCAGACGACGTTCGCCTCGCCGTTCGACTTCACCGCCGGCGTCGCGGTGAATCCGGTCGGCGGCAACGTTTTCGTCGCCGAGACGACCGCGGCCTTCTCCAGCCAGATCAAGCAGTACACCAGTACCGGCTCCGCCGTGCCGCCGGTTCCGTTCGCCGGTCCCAGCTCCAGCTTTGGCTCATACGATCTGGCCTTCAACACCGACGGCCGATTGCTCGTCACCGGGCAATTCGGCGGCGACGTCCTCTCCTTCGACACCAGCGACGGCAGCTCGACGTCGTTCGTCAGCGGCCTCAACTTCGCAACCAGCATCACCGTCGACCCGTTCACGCATCGCGTCGACATGCTGTCTTCGACGTTCACCGGCGCGGCCGAGGACAAGTCGCTGCATCAGTTCACGCCGATCGATCGGCTGGTCGCCGGCGGCGGCGCGGACAAGACCGACTGCATCCACGAGCTGTACGGTGTGCAGCTGGTCGGCAAGGAAGCGGCCTGCGTCGACGGCGCGCCATGCGATGCCGACGGCGTGGTGAACGACTCATGTCTGTTCCCGATCGGCTTCTGCTTCAATGTCGCCGATCCCAACCTGGGCGAGTGCGCCACCACCGACGACATCGCCACGCTGAGCGTCGCGGCCAAACCGGCCAGCGCCGCGCTCACCGCCGCAGCCAACAAATTGGCCAGCGCCTTGCCGCTCAGCGGCTCGTCGTGCGGCTTCAGCGACGGCTACGCACTGCCGGTGAAGATCACGCCGGCCGGCAAGAAGGACGGCAAGGCGTCGATCAAGGTACAGGCGACGACCGCCGACGGCCGCAAGGACAGCGACGCCATCAAGCTGGTCTGCCAGCCGGCGCCCTGAGCCAAATCGAGAATACGACGCAAAGGCGCCGACATCGCAGAGAATGCGGAGATTGATTCGAGCTGCCCCGAGCCGCTGAGGCGCCGCCGCCTCGCTTGCTTCTGCTCTCGCCGCTCAGATTATCCCTCTGCGCTCTCCGCGTGTCCGCGTCGCCGCGGTGATTCCTCCCCCATGCCGGATTGGACACGAGCCATGCGCGCGCTCAGCCTTGGGACCACCCTGCTGCTGTCGACGCCGCAGCTCGCGCACGGCGAGGATCCGACCCCGCCAGAGGAGCCGCCGTTGGCGGAGATTGAAGTCACCGCCAAACCGATCAGCGAGGCGGAGAAGAAGGCGCCGACCGCGTTCGTATCGGAGATCGACGTGCCGTCGCGCGACGCGGCGCTCGATACCGCCGCCGATGCGCTCTCCGAAGCGGCCGGCGTGCAAGTCCAGCACTTCGGCGGCCTCGGCGCCTTTACCACCGTGTCGATCCGCGGCTCATCGGCCAACCAAGTGCCGGTCTATCTCGACGGCGTGCCGCTGTCGCAGGCGCAGGATCAAACCGTGAATCTCGCCGACTTGCCGCTGGACTGCCTGCAGCGCATCGACGTCTATCGCGGCACGGTGCCGGTCGGCTTCGGCGGCGGCGGCATCGGCGGCGTGGTGAATCTGGTGACCCGCCCCCCGTCGGCTACGCCGGAGACTGATCTGTCGGCCGGCTACGGCTCGTTCGAAACGCGCAAGGCGGTCGCCACGCACACGCAGCGCGTCGGCGACTTCAATCTGCTCGGCCACGTCACCTACCTGGGCAGCGAAGGCAACTTCTCCTACTTCGACGACAACGGCACGCCCGACAATCCGACCGACGACGGACAGACGACGCGCATCAACAACGCCTTCAACTCGGTCGGCGCACTGGGCCGCGGCTCCTACGACTTCGGTGCCGGATTGACCGCCGACGCGACGCAGGAGTTTTTCTACAAGGAGCAAGGCGTGCCCGGGCCGGCGGCCGATCAAACTCCTGATCCGTCGCTGCAAGAGCTGCGCTCGCTGACCTATCTGCGCCTCAGCAAGAGCGGCCTGGCCGACGGCGCCATAGACACCTCGGGAACCATCTACGGTGTCTACAACGTGCAGCGATTCGACGATTCGCAGCACGAGCTCGGTCCGTCCTCGGAGACCAACAATCAGACCGCGCTGGTCGGCGGCAGCAATACCGGCACGTGGTTCACGCCGTGGGGACAGCAAGCACTCTCGTGGTTCGACGAGGTCTCCTACGAGCAGTTCTTTCCGTACAACAAGTTTGCGACCCCGGCCGACGGTCCCGACCAGACGCGCCTGCGCTTTACACTGGCGGCGCAGGACGAGATCCCATTGTGGACCGATCGCGTCACCGCCGTGCCCAGCTTGCGCTACGAGCACCTGCTCGACGACTTGAGTGCCGCCAACCTCGCCAACCAACCGGACTCCGGTACGCAGACCAACAAACTCGACCTGCTGACGCCCGCCTTCGGCTTGCAGTGGCGCGTCGTCGATTGGCTATCCCTGCGCGGCAACGTCGGCTACTTCCAGCGCGCCCCGAACTTCAACGAGCTGTTCGGCAACACCGGCAGCGTGCTCGGCAACGCCAATCTCAAGCCGGAGAGCGGCCTCAACGGCGACCTCGGCTTCGTCGCCTCGTGGGGGCAGTGGAACTGGCTCGATCGCGCGCTGCTGCAGATGGCGCTGTTCAACACCGACTACAACGATCTGATCGTCTTCCAGGCGTTCAGCCCCAAGCAGTTCCGCCCCTTCAATCTCGGCAGCGCCCTGGTGCGCGGCGTCGAGCTGAGCAGCGAGCTCGCCGTCCTGCGCCATGTCAGCCTCGAGCTGAACTACACGCATCAGCAGTCCGCAGACACGAGCGGCGGCAACTACGACGGCAACCAGCTGCCGCTGCGCCCAGACGACGAGCTGTTCGCCAAGCTCGAAGGCTACGTCGATTGGGGCCGCGTCTACTACGAATACACGTTCATCGGCTCGGACCCGACGACCGTCGCCAACTTCATCCAGGTACCGAGCCGCTCGATTCACACCATCGGCGCCGTCGTGCAGCCGCTCGACTGGCTGGAGCTCAAGTTCGAAGCGATCAACTTTACCAACGCGGACGTCCGCGATCTGGGCGACTTTCCGCTGCCGGGCCTGACGCTGTTCGGCGGCATCAAGGTGACGTTGTGAATCGCATCGCCCGTTTCTCACTCATGTGCGCCGTGAGCGCGCTCATCCCGCTCGCCGCGCGCGCGCAATGCACCGGCGATTGCGACCGCGATCGCCACGTCTCGATCGCCGAGCTGCTGCGCGGCGTCAGCATCTCGCTCGGCGCCGCGGCCGCGGACAGCTGCGAGAGCTTCGATCGCAACGACGACGGTGTGGTCGGCGTCGACGAGCTCGTCAGCGGCGTCGCCAACGCGCTCGACGGCTGTCCGCCGCAGACGCAGGCCTTCATCGCGACGACCAGCTTTCAAGAAGGCTCGTTCGCCACCATCGGTCTCGACGCGCCGCGCCCGGTGACGCCGTCGACCGCGCAGCGCCGCATCTACCGCGACTCGGTGGTGCGCTCGTTCGACGGGCTCGTCTACGTCGTCAACCGCCTGTTCGCCGACAACATCCAGGTGCTCGATCCCGCGAACAACTTCCACACGCGCATCGAGTGCTCGACCGGCAACGGCACCAACCCACACGACATCGCCTTCGTCAACCGGCACAAGGCCTACGTCACACTGTTCGAAGAGCGCGAGTTGCTCATCGTCAACCCGTCGGCGCGCGCCGACTGCGCAGACTTCATCATCGGACGCATCGACTTGTCGTCGCTGGCCGACGCCGACGGCATTCCCGATATGGACTTGATGGCGCTGGTCGGCACCAAGCTCTACGTGTCCCTGCAACGTTTGGACATCAACAGTGTGCTGCGCACGCCGGCCGAGAACGGCGCGCTGGCGATCGTCGATACGACGAGCGACCAACTGGTCGGCAGCGTGGAGCTCAGCGGCGAGAATCCGTTCACCGCGACGAAGGGATTGCTGGTCCGCAGCGGCCGACTTTGGATGTCGGAAGTCGGCGATTTCAACGTCTTCGACGGCGGCCTGGAATACGTCGATCTCGCCAGCGACACGCGCAGCGGCATCGTCGTCAGTGAGCGGGATCTCGGCGGCGACATCACCGACGTCGCCTTCGTTTCCGACGAGCTCGCTTACGCAATCGTCAGCCGCCCGGGCTTCACCTCCGCTTTGGTCTCCTTCAATCCGCAGACGCACCAGCTGCTGTCCACCGTCCAGACGACCAATGGCTACAACTTCTACGACATCGAGCTGAACGATCGCGGCGAGCTCTTCATGGCCGACCGCTCGTCGCGCAAGGCCGGCATCCGTATCTTCCGCGCCGCTGATGGCATGCCGCTCACGGATGGAACGATCGACGTCGGTCTGCCGCCATTCGAAATTCTTTTCCTGCCGTAGGACGGCGCTTGCCGTTCGGCGCGCCGTGACGGCCTGCGACCAGCTTGTTCTCCTGCTACGCTCGGCCGCCGATGACGCTGCGCCCCGCCCCGCTCGTCGCCTCGCTGCTGTTGCATGGGCTGTTGCTGTGGCTGGCGCTCTATCTCGTATTGCCGATCAGCGAGTTCCCGGCGCTCATTCCCGTCTCCTTCATCGGCGGTGGGCGCGGCGACGGCGGCGAGCCGAGCCAGGGCGCAGGCGGCGCCGCTGCCCCGGCGGCCGCGCCGGTGGCGGTCGCGCCGGTGCCGGCGGTGGCGGCGGTGGCACCACCGGCAATGCCGCCCAAGCCGGCTGCGGTGACGCGCCCGCAACCGGTCGTCGCGGCGAAGCCGCGCATCAAAGCGGTGGAACCCGCCCCCCCGCGGCCCGTGCCCGCGGCGCCGCAAGCGGCAATACCGCCGCAGCCAGCGACCGCGCCGGCAGCGGCCGCCCACGATGCGGCGAACACGACAAGCGGCGGCGCGGTGGGCGGTGGCAGCGGCAGCGGCAGCGGAACCGACGCCGGCAGCGGATCCGGCACCGGGCTCGGACCGGGCGGCGGCCCCGGCAGCGGTCCGGGCAGCGGCGGCGGCGCCGACCTGCGCGCCTTCTGCCTGCAATGCCCGGAGCCCAGCTATCCGCGCTTGGCCGTCATGCGCGGCTGGCAAGGCAAAGTGTGGGTCGAGCTGGCGCTCAGCCCGGAGGGTACGGTCGCCGAAGCCACGGTGGCGCGCTCATCCGGCTTCGCCTTGCTCGACGACGCGGCCGTGCAAGTCGCACGGCAGAGCCATTTCCGCGTCGCCGATCGCCGCAGCGGCCTGCTGGCATATACATTTCGTCTAACGGAAACGCCTTAGCGGTCGCCACGCGTCGCGAGAACCGGTAGAGGCGACGGGCATGGCGAGGATGCCGCGCGCCGCGCCGGCGCCGAGTGACCGCGACAGCACGCAGCTGCACAGCGCGCTGCTGCAGCGCGCTCCAGGCCTGCTGTGGACGACCGACACAGCGCTGCACTGCACGTTGGCCTACGGCAGTGCCGCCGACCGCTTCGGCCTCGCCGCCGGAGTCGCCATCGGCGATTGTGTCTTGGCCGGCAGCGACGGCGCCGGCGTCGCCGCGCATCAGGCCGCCCTGCGCGGCGAATCGGCGCGCTATGAAGTGCGGCGCGACGGACTCGTGCTGAGCTGTCAGGTTGACCCGCTGCGCGACGGCGGCAAGCTGATCGGCGTCATCGGCGACGCGCAAGATTTCACCGAGCGCTACGAATCCGCCACCATCGTCGCCACGCAACGCAGCGTCTTCGAGACCATGCTCGACCAATCGTTGGTCGGCATCGGCATCTGCAACGCCGACGGACGCTACCTTTTCGTCAACGCCGCGCTCGGCCGCTTTGCCGAGATCGAGCCGATGCAACAGCAGCAACTCGCCGACGCCTCGCGCATCTGGGGCGCTTGGGGCGCCGACGGTCACGGCGTCCCGCTCGACGAATGGCCGATGGCGCGCGCGCTACGCGGCGAGACGACGGCCGGACGCGAGATGTACCGCGACCGCGCCGACGGATCGCGCGACTATCTCCTCGTCGCCGCCGCGCCGGTGCGCGATACCGACGGCGTGCTGATCGGTGCGGTCATCACCGTCTCCGACATCACCGAGCGCAAGCGCATGGAAGAGCAAACGCGGGCGCTGAACGACGCGTTGGAGCAGCGCGTGGGCGATCGGACCGCGGCGCTCGAACGCGCCCAACAGCTCTTGGTCGATCTGCTCGATCACTCGACGGCGGTCATCTACCTCAAGGATCGCGACGGCAAGTACCTGCGCATCAACCGGCACTATGAGCGCCTCTTCAAGATCACCAATGAAGCGCTCGTCGGACGCACCAACGCGGAGCTCTTCTCGCCGCAAGTGTCGGAGCCGTTGCGCGCCAACGACGCCCGCGTGCTGGCCGGCGAGTCGCTGCACGTCGAAGAGGTGGTCCCGACCGGCGGCGAAGAGCGAATCTACCTGTCGGTGAAGTTCCCGCTGCGCGACCGCCACGGGGACATCTACGGACTGTGCGGCATCTCGACCGACATCACCGAGCGCAAGCGCATGGAAGCCGAGCTGCAGCGTTCGCAAGCGACGCTCACCGCGGTGATCGAGAGCAGCCAAGATCCGATTTGGGCCGTCGATGCAGGCTTCACCCTCGCGGCGTTCAACACGGCGGCGTCGCGCTTCATCGCCGACGTGATCGGTGTGCCGCCGTCACGCGAGATGAAGATGCTCGCGCTCGTTCCGCCCGAGGTCCTGGAACGTTGGCAGCGCTATCTCGAACGCGCCCTGGCCGGCGAGCGCTTCACCGTCGAGGAATCGATGGTGGTCCGCCAGGTGTCGCGCCGCATGTTGGTGTCGCTCACGCCGATGCTGGAGGAACAGCGCGTCACCGGCGTGGCGGCGTTCACCAAGGACATCACCGAGCTGATGCGCGCGGAGGAACAGGCGCGCCAGCACCAAGCCGAGCTGGCACACGTGCTGCGGCTGCACACCATGGGCGAGCTGGCGGCGAGCCTGGCGCATGAGGTCAACCAACCGCTTGGCGCCATCGCCAACTACGCACAAGGCGTTCGCCGGCGCCTCGACGCCGGGGGCATCGACCCCAGCGACCTGCGCTACGGAGTCGAGGCGATCGCCAGCGAAGCGCTGCGCGCCGGTGAGATCACGCGGCGCGTACGCGAGCTGTTGCGCAAGGAGGCCGTGCGTCAGGTCGCGCTCGACGTCAACGCAACGGTCGCCACCGCACTCGGTGTCGCCGAGACGCTGGCGCGCCAGGCGGGGGTGCGCCTGATGGCGCGCCTCGCGCAGCAACTGCCGCCCATCATCGGCGACGCCATCCAGCTGGAGCAGGTGGTGCTCAATCTGGTGCTCAACGGCATCGACGCCATCGATCCGGGCGCCGAGCCGCGCATCGTCGAAGTCGCGACGTCCATGCCGCGCGCCGATGCGGTCGAGATCCGCGTTCGCGATACCGGGCGCGGCATCGATCCGCGCATCGCTCACCGCATCTTCGAACCGTTCCTCACCACCAAGGCCGGCGGCCTCGGCATGGGATTGGCCATCAGCCGTTCGATCGTCACCGCACACCGCGGCACGCTGAGCGCCGGGGCATACAGCGGCGGCAGCGAGTTTTGCGTCACGCTGCCGGTCAGCTTCGAGTGATTCCGCTGCCCCGTCGACGCCTCCGGCCCTTCCGTCGGCGATCAGCCCTCAACCTCGGGACACCCGGCGAACGCCGAGATTCCCGCTCTGGCTGAACGCTGCGGGCCGATCGCCGACTCCCGGCAACGCCCACAGCCGCGCGCACGAGCCCCGCAGCCGAGGCTTCCGCGCGCCGACGGTCGCCTTGTCGTCACTTTGGACTTCCCAGCACCGCGGCGGTTCGCTATAAAGAACGAGCGTTCGCTTTGTATGCAACCAGGACGACCCAGTCGAACGGCCGAGCACATGGCCCTTTTCCGCGCCCTCGAGAGCTGTCGGCGCCCGCCGCAGGCGCGGCTGTTCGTCGATCGGTTCGCCGCCCAGTTGCTGCCGCGGTCGATGGCGTGGGCGGCGCAGCTGGCGGTGTTGCCGCTCATCGGCCGCATCGTCCCATGGGTGGTGGATCGTCACTCGCCCGGCGCGCGCAGCTCCGGCGTCGCGCGCACGCGCCTGATCGACGACGCCCTCGGCGCCGCGGCGGGCGAGGGCGTGCGCCAAGTAGTGCTGCTCGGCGCCGGCTTCGATTGCCGCGCGCACCGCTTGCCGTCGCTCGCCGCCGCGCGAGTGTTCGAGGTCGACCACCCCGACACGCTGGCTGCCAAGCGCGCCCGCCTGGCGGCGCTCGACGCCGGGTCGGTTGACGGCCGCGTCACCTACGCCGGCGCCGATCTGAATCGGCAAGCGCTCGACGCCGTGCTGACCGCTGCCGGCGTCGACCGCGCCGCCCGCACATTCTTCATCTGGGAAGGCGTCACCAACTACCTGACCGCGACGGCAGTCGACGCGACGCTGCGCGCCGTGGCCGGCTGGGCACCCGGATCCCTGCTGCTCTTCACCTACGTGCACCGCGGCGTCATCGACGGCAGCACCATCTTCGCCGACAATGTCCGTCTGAAGCGCGTCCTGGCAGGCGCCGGCGAGCCGTGGACCTTCGGGCTCGAGCCGCGCGAGGTCCGCGCGTTCCTCGCGGCGCGCGGCTTCGAGCTACTCGAAGATCTCGGCGCCGAGCAGTATCGAGCCCGCTATCTCGGCGCCGTCGGCGCGCACCAGCGCGGCTATCAGTTCTACCGCGCCGCGCTGGCGCGGGTGCAACCGATCTGCGCGTGATGCGCGCATGCCCAAGGTCGCCGAGGCCTATCGCGACGCGCGCCGCCAGCAGATCCTCACGGCGGCGGCGCACTGCTTCGCGCGTGAGGGCTTCCATCGTACGACGATGGACGACATCGTGCGCGAAGCGCACCTCAGCCCCGGTGCGATCTACCGCTACTTCGCCGGCAAGGACGCGATCATCGACGCCATCGCGGCAGCACGACACGCCCAAGAGGCCGAGCTGGTTGCGGCGGGCAGCGGCGGTGATACGGCGACGGCGCTGCGCGCCGCGGCGCGGGCGTTCATCCTCCCGCTCGACAGCGCCGGCGAGCGACAAGATCGCCGCGTTGCCATTCAGCTGTGGAGCGAGGCGCTGCGCAATCCACGGCTGCGGGCGCGCGCCCGCACCGGCATTGCGCGGCCGCGGCGCGTGCTCGCCGACCTGGTGCGCGACGGGCAGCGACGTGGCGACGTTACCAAATCGCTCGATCCCGACAACGCGGCGCGCGCCATGATCGCCCTCTTCCAGGGCTTCGTGCTGCAGAAGGCGTGGGAGCCGCGCCTGCCGGTCGAGCCGTACCTGGCGACAATCGATCTCATGATCATGGCGTTGTTGCGCTCGACATCCGACCGGCGCCGCGCGCGAAAGGCCGTGCATGAAAAGTGAATGGGCAGACTCGCCGCAGCGCATCGGTTGGATCGGCACCGGCATCATGGGCGCGGCGATGTGCGGCCACCTGCTCGACGCCGGGCACGACGTCACGTTGTTTACCCGCACCGAGTCGCGGGCCGCGCCCCAGCTCGAGCGCGGCGCGCGCTGGGCCGCGTCGCCGCGCCGCGTCGCGGAGTCGGCCGACGTGGTCTTCACCATCGTCGGCTATCCGCACGACGTGCGCGAGGTCGTGCTCGATCCCGACGGCGCGCTGCACGGCGCCGCGGCCGGGTCGGTGCTGGTCGACATGACCACCAGCGAACCGTCGCTGGCGCGCGAGATCGCCGCCGCGGCACAGGCGCGCGGCGTGGCGAGTCTCGACGCGCCGGTCTCGGGCGGCGACATCGGGGCTCGCGAGGCGCGCCTGTCGATCATGGTCGGCGGCGATGCCGCGACATTTCAACGCCTCCAGCCGCTGCTGGCGCGCCTCGGCAAGACGATCGTGCATCAGGGACCCGCCGGCTCCGGCCAGCACACCAAGATGGTCAATCAGATCGCCATCGCCTCGAACATGGTCGGCGTCTGCGAAGCCCTCCTCTATGCGCAGCGCGCCGGCCTCGACGTCGCCACGGTGTTGCAATCGATCGGCGGCGGCGCCGCCGCGTCGTTCTCGCTCGCCACCTACGCGCCGCGCATGCTGGCCGGCGACTACGCGCCCGGCTTCATGGTCGAACACTTCATCAAAGACCTCGGCATCGCGCTGGCCGAGGCGCAGCGCATGGCGCTGGCATTGCCCGGTCTGGCCCTCGCCCATCAGCTCTACGTGGCGCTCACGGCGCAAGGGCACGGCCGCAAGGGCACGCACGCCTTGCTTCTCGCGTTGCAGCAGTTGAACGCGGCGCGCTGAGCGCCGTCCCGCCCCGAGCATCTGCGGGACTGGATCACGGCGCGCGCAACCGGTAACGGACGACGCCATGGCGAGCATTCACGACCTGATCACGCCGGCGTTGATCGTCGACGCCGACGCGCTGCAGCACAACCTCACCACGATGGCCGCGGCGCATCCGGGCGCGCGCCTGCGCCCGCACGTCAAGGCGCACAAGTGCACCGAGCTCGCGCGGCGCCAAGCGGGGCAGGGCCATCGCACCTTTTGCTGCGCCACCGTGCGCGAGATGATCGGCATGGCAGCGGCCGGGCTCGGCGACGATCTCCTGTTGGCGAACGAAACGCTGCAGCCCGAGCGGCTGGCCGGCCTGGAAGCGCGCGTCACCGTGGCGGTGGACTCCGACGCTACCGTCGATGCCGCTGCCGCGGCGGGCGGCGCGGTGAAAGAGGTGCTGATCGACGTCAACGTCGGCCTGCCGCGCTGCGGCTGCGAGCCGACCGACGCCGGCCGCTTGGCCGACCGGGCTCGCAAGCATGGCCTTGGCGTACGCGGCGTGATGGGCTACGAGGGTCACGCCGTCGGCATGGACGACCGCGCCGTGCGCACGCAGCTGTGCGAGCAAGCCATGCAGCTGCTGCTCGCCGCGCACCGCGACACAGGCGGCGATATCATCTCGGCCGGCGGCACCGGCACCTACGACATCAACACCTGGGCGAACGAGATCCAGGCCGGCTCGTACGCCTTGATGGACACCGCCTACGGCAAGCTCGGTCTGCCATTTCGCCAAGCCCTGTGGGTGTGGTCGTCGGTACTGTGCGTGACGCCGGCCTACGCCGTCGCCGACTGCGGCTTGAAATCGCTCGGCATGGATCACGGCAACCCGACGATCGAGGGCGGCGCCGTGTGGTTCTGCTCGGACGAGCACACCACCTTCGGCCCCGACTCACCGCTGCGCGTCGGCGACCGCGTGCGCGTCGTCCCGGCGCACATCGATCCGACCATCGCCTACCACGAGCGCATGTACCTGGTGTCGGGCGAGCAAGTACTGGAGACCTGGCCGGTGGATTTGCGCGGCTGGTGAGCGGGGGCACGAGTGCGCGGCCTCCGAATGCGCCAGTGCGGAGCAGGCTGCCGGTCGTGAAACACTGACTCACGGGTGCACCGCTTCGCACGCACCCGCGCACCCGCGCACATTCTTCCGCATCGACTCGCTTTCGCGAGCGCGCTATGACCCGCCGCCGATGAGGGGCGCAGCATGCGGGTGCTGAAAGGCGTGGCGTGGGTGGCGGTCGCTCTGGCCGGAGCGTTCGCGCTCGGCATGATCGCGCTGTGGCGCGGCGAGACGGTCAACGCGGTGTGGTTTGTCATCGCCGCGGTTGCCGTCTACTCGATCGCCTACCGATTTTACGGCGCCTTTCTCGCCGCCAAGTTGTTCGGCCTCGAGAGCGATCGACAGACCCCGGCCGAGCGCCACAATGACGGGCGCGACTTCGTCCCGACCAATCGCTGGATCGTCTTCGGGCATCATTTCGCCGCCATCGCCGGACCCGGGCCGCTGATCGGCCCGACCTTGGCGGCGCAGTTCGGCTATCTGCCCGGCACGCTGTGGATCCTCGCCGGCGTCGTGCTCGGCGGCGCGGTACAAGACTTCTGCATTCTGTGCGGCAGCCTGCGGCGCGACGCGCGCTCGCTCGGCCAGATGGCGAAGGACGAGATCGGCCCGATCGGCGGCTTCGCGGCGCTGCTCGGCGTGTTCTCGATCATGGTGATCCTCATCGCCGTGCTGGCGCTGGTGGTGGTGAACGCCTTGCGGCACAGCCCCTGGGGCACCTTCACCGTCGGCGCGACGATTCCCATCGCCATGCTGATGGGCGCCTACATGAAGTGGCTGCGCCCGCACGACGTGTTGGGCGCGACGGTCATCGGCCTGATCCTCCTCGCCGCGGCGTTGATCGGCGGGCGCTGGGTCGACCAGCAGCCCGGCCTCGCCGCGCTCTTCACGCTCGACGCGACGCAGCTGGCGTGGTCGATCATCGTCTACGGCTTTGCCGCCTCGGTGGTGCCGGTGTGGCTGCTACTGGCACCGCGCGACTACCTGTCGACCTTCGTCAAGCTCGGCACCATCGGCGCGCTGGCGGTGGGTATCATCATCATGCGGCCGACCATAGAGCTGCCGGCGTTGACGCGCTTCATTGACGGCAGCGGGCCGATCTTCGCCGGCAAGGTGTTCCCCTTCGTCTTCATCACCATCGCCTGCGGCGCGGTGTCGGGCTTCCATTCGCTGGTGTCGTCGGGCACGACGCCGAAATTGCTGCGCCAAGAGACCGACGCGGTGATGATCGGCTACGGCTGCATGCTGCTCGAATCGTTCGTCGCCATCATGGCGATGATCGCCGCCGCGGCGTTGCAGCCCGGCGTCTACTTCGCCATCAACAGCCCGGCCGGCATCGTCGGTGCCGATCCCGTCGTCGCGACCACCACCATCAGCGACTGGGGCTTTCCGGTCACGCCACAACAAATGGACACGCTGGCCGAACAGATCGGCGAGCGCTCGCTGTTCGCGCGCACCGGCGGGGCGCCGAGCTTGGCGGTCGGCATGGCGCACATCTTCGCCAGGGTCATGAACGGCACCGCGATGGCGCTCTGGTATCACTTCGCGATCATGTTCGAGGCGCTGTTCATTCTCACTACGCTCGATGCCGGCACACGCGTCGGCCGCTTCATGCTGCAAGACCTGCTGGGCAATATCTGGGCGCCGCTCGGGCGCACCTCGTGGTACCCGAGCGTCTTGCTGTCGAGCACCATCGTCGTCGGCTCGTGGGGCTACTTCCTGTACCAGGGCGTCATCGACCCGCTCGGCGGCATCAACATCCTGTGGCCGCTGTTCGGCATCGCCAACCAACTCCTGGCGGCCATTGCGCTGTGCGTCGCCACCACCTTCCTGATCCGTGACGGGCGCGGCCGCTACGCGTGGACGACGTTGCTGCCGCTCGCCTGGCTGCTGGCGGTGACCATGACCGCCGGCTACCAGAAAGTCTTCTCCGACGATCCGGCGCTGGGCTTCCTGGCGCAGGCCGGCAAGCTCGGCGCCGCATTGGACGCCGGCAAGATTGCGGCCGAGAAGATCGGCGACACACACACGCAGATCTTCAATCTGCGCTTGGACGCGGTCATCACCAGCCTGTTCATGGGGCTCGTCGGCCTCATCTTCTTTGAGGCGGCGCGCGCCTGGCTGCGCGTGCTCGGCGGCCGCGCCGCCGCCGCGCCGCCGGCGTCGTTTGCGACTGACTGACCTGGCTGCTCAGCGCCCCGAGCACGGCGCCGGGAAGCTCGCGCCCTCGGCCTCGCCGCCAGCGACCGCAAGGGCGGTCTGCCATGCCGATTCCGCGCTCGACGTCGCGACGCGCTCCAATGCAGCGCGCAAGCCCGCCGCGTCGATCGGCTTGGTCACATAGTCGTCCATGCCGGCGGCGAGACAGCGCTCGCGATCGCCCTTCATGGCGTGCGCGGTCATGGCGACAATCGGCACGTGGCCGCCCCGCTCGCGCTCGCGCTGGCGGATCGCCGCAGTGGCGTCGAAGCCGTTCATCGTCGGCATCTGCACATCCATGAGGACGACGTCGAACATGCCCTCGGCCAGCATAGCGACTGCCTGGGCGCCGTCGTCCGCGATCGCGATGTGGTGGCCGGCGCGCTCCAAGAGGCGGCGCGCCAACTTTTGATTCACCAGATTGTCTTCCGCCAACAATATATTGAGCGGCCGGCCTCCGGCGGCCGGCGCGTCGTTTTCACCGAGCGCCACCACGTCCTGCCGCGTCCCCAAGGCGCGCAGCATCGCAGTCAGGAGCTCAGACTGGATTATGGGCTTGGTCAAATAGCCGTCGATGCCGACTTCGCGGCAGCGGGCGATGTCGCCCAGCTGGCCGCTGGACGTGAGCATGACCAGCGGCGTCGCCGCGATGCCCGGCGCGCGGCGCACGCGTGCCGCCACCTCGAAGCCGTCCATCTCCGGCATCATGCAGTCGAGCAGCACCAATTGATGCGGCGCGCCGACCGCCGCGGCGTCGCGCAGCTCGTCCAGCGCGGCCCGACCAGCGGTCGCGACGGTAGGCTCCATCGACCAATAGGTGAGCATGTCCTGCAGGATGCGGCGATTGGTGCCGTTGTCGTCGACCACCAACACCCGCACGCCGCGCAGCGCGAGCGGATCTATCGCGTCCGGCGCCGCGCCGGAGCTCGCGGCGATGCCGAAGCGCGCCGTAAAGTGAAAGGTGCTGCCGCGCCCGAACTCGCTGTCGAGCCACAGCTTGCCGCCCATCAAGCCGACCAGTTGGGTCGAGATCGCCAGGCCGAGCCCCGTGCCGCCGTACCGCCGCGTCGTTGAGCCGTCGGCCTGGGCAAAGGCCCCGAAGACCGCGTGCTGCAGGTGCGGCGCGATGCCGATGCCGGTGTCGGCGACCGAAAAATGCAGCAAGACCTCGTCCGGCGTCTCTTCCGCCGCCACCAGGCGCACGACGATCTCGCCGTGCTCGGTGAACTTCACCGCGTTGCTGACCAAGTTCGACAGCACCTGGCGCAAGCGCAGCGCGTCGCCGAACAAGCGGTCGGCAATCGGCGGCGCCACCTGGCTGAGCATCTCGATGCCCTTCTCCGAGGCGCGTATGGCGAAGGGCCGCAATGCGCTGACCAGCGTCTCGCGTACGCTGAACTCGACCGGTGACAACTCCAGCTTGCGCGCCTCGATCTTGGAGAAGTCGAGAATATCGTTGATCACGTTGAGCAACGTGTCGGCCGATTCGCGCGCCATCACCAGGTACTCGCGCTGCTCTTCATCCAGCGCCGTCTGCAGCGTCAGCTCGGTCATGCCGATGATGCCGTTCATCGGCGTGCGGATTTCGTGGCTCATGTTGGCGAGAAACTCGCTCTTGGCGCGATTGGCACCCTCGGCCGCGGTCAGGGCCTCGCGCAAACGGGTGTCGCTCGCGCGCAACGCGGCGTGCGCTTCGCCGAGCGTCCAGCGCGCGGCGAATTCGCGCCAGCGCAAACGGTGCCGCATGGCGGTGGTGACGATGGCGATGGCGCTGGCGGCGACGACGGTCGAGACGTTGTCGAAGAAGGGCCCAGTCGTCACCCCGTCGCCGACGCTCCACGCGCCGATGGCATAGACGCCGAGCACACCGGCGCACATGACGGCGGTCCAGCGCGCTGGCCACGGCATGATCAGCGCGGCGGTGAGTGGAATCATACTGAGACCGGCGGAGTACTGGCTGGCGCCGGAGCCGGTCAGGCGTTGCAAGACGCAGACGAGAGCGGCGGCGGCGATCACACAGACGAGCGCCAGCCAGGGGATCCAGCGTGCGCCGCGCTCCGTGCGCGACACGGCCAGCACGCTCAGCAACAACGCCACACAGCCGAGGCGCAGCAGCAGCGCCTCCGTGAAGATGTCCGGATGACGCAGGTAGTCGAACAGCGCGAAGGCGAGGATGAGGGGGATGCCGGCGGTACAGACGACGCCGACGGCACGCTCGGTGAGCGCTTCGCCTTCGGCCACGAAGGCGGCGCGCCGGCGCGCCGCCTCGGCGTCGGACTCTGTCGGCATCATCGCGATGGCGGAAAGCAAGGCGTATGCCGAATTTCCAGCAGCCTGCGGTGCTCCACCGACGCCGGTGTGCTCGGTATTGGCCTAACGCTTCGCAGCCGCAGAACGTCTCCGCGACGTCGGCAATTCCTTTACCCGCCTGCTCGCGCGAGCCGCGCCGCGAAACGCGCCACGTCGACCACGACGCGCTCGTGTCGGCCGCGACAGATCGTCGCGACACCGTCGTGAGCCGTCACCTCGAAACTGAGCTTGCGGCCTTCGATCGACGCCAGACGGCCGCTGACGGTGACCGTCCGGCCCGGCGGCGTCGCCGCCTCATGGCTCAGATCGACGTGCGTGCCAAGCGATTGCTCAGCCGGCCAATCGAGGTGCGGGTTGATGGCGTCGATGCATGCCCATTCGATCAACCCGACCATGAAGCCGGTGGCGAACACCTCGGGCATGGCCCGGAACCAATGCGACTCCGGGTACAGATGCGGCACGGTCTTGTTCTCCGGCACCACGCAGATGAAGGAGAGCGTCAGGCCGGCTTGCAGTGTCGGCTTCATGACCGATGTCGATAGCCAATCGCGCCGCTGGCTGCAGCCGCGAAGGCGCAGCCTAGGCCGCAGCCGGCGGCTCGAATTGCACCAGTGTCGGGTAGCGCGTGACTTCAAGGTAGCCCATGCGCCGATAGACCGGCTCGCCCATCGGCGATGCCTGCAGGGCGGCGATGCGGGCGCCCTGATCGAAGCCGGCGTTGCCGGCCGCGCGCGTGCAGAGCTCGGCCAGACCGCGGCCGCGCGCGCGGCTCGTCGTGCCGACCCAGTACACGCCGGCGACGCCATGCGTGACGATCGTCATCGCGCCGGCCGCCGGCGCGCCGTCGACGTCGGCGAGCAACGCCACGATGTGCGGTGCGTGCAGCGCGTCGAGTCGACCGATCTGCGCGGCAGCCACACCCGCCGGCATGCCGAGCGACTGATAGGCATCGTCCATCACTGCGGCAAAGCCGGCCGCATCGATGGGCGTCGCCACGCGCCGCACGGAAACGCCGGCAGGCGGCGGCGCGTCCGGCAGCCGCTGCTGCAGCGCCATGCCGGGAGCGGAGCCGAGCTCGGCGAGCCCCGCATCGACGCACGCGGCTCGCAAATCCGCGTCGCGATGCGCGCGTTCGATGACGGAGAAGCCGCGTTGCCGCGGCGCGAAGAAGCGCCGCGCGCGCTGCAGCACTTCGGCCGGAGCGACGCGCGGATCGAGCCGCATGGCCGCGTTGATCAGCACCGGCAGGGCATGCCCGCCGGCCACCAGCAGCACGCCGCCCTCGTCCAGCACGGCGCCGCCGCTGCGCCGCGTCATTTCGCGCAAGCTCTCGGCGTAGTTGAGGTCGGCCAGCTCGATCAGCTCGTCCGTGCGCATGGCGCCGACGACTAGCGGTCAGCCCGACCCGACCACAAGCGCATCCAACGAACGTCGCGGGCGGCGTGCGCATCTTCGTCGGACCCGCAAACTGCTGCGCGCCATTGCGCGCCGCGCGCCAGCTTGAGTTTGGCAACTTCGCTCCATAACAGAGGGGCGCGCGGCCATCCGGCGCGCCACTTTCAGCGAAAAAGGAACTTCAGCATGAGCGCACTGCAGGGAATTCGCGTCGTCGAGATGGCCGGTCTCGCACCGGCACCGTTCTGCGGCATGATACTCGCCGACTTCGGCGCCGACGTCGTGCGCGTCGACCGCGTCGGCGCCGGTTCGATGGATCAGCTGGCGCGCGGCAAGCGCTCGGTGGCCGTCAATCTGAAGGACCCGGCCGGCGTCGAGACCGTGTTGCGCCTCGCCGCGCAAGCCGACGTGTTGCTCGAGCCGTATCGACCCGGCGTCATGGAGCGCCTTGGGCTCGGCCCCGAGATCGCCACGGCGCGCAACCCGCGCCTGGTCTACGCGCGGCTGACCGGATTCGGCCAGGACGGTCCGTATGCCAGCATGGCCGGACACGACATCAACTATATCGCCATTTCGGGCGCGCTGTCCTTGATTGGCCGCAAGGGCGAGGTGCCGCTCGCACCGGTCAATTTGCTGGGCGACTTCGCCGGCGGCGGCATGCTGTGCGCGCTCGGCATCTGCTTGGCACTGTTGGAGCGAGCGCATTCGGGTAAGGGGCAAGTCATCGACGCGGCAATGGTCGACGGCGCCGCCTATCTCGCCAGCTTCGTCTACAAGTTCCGCAACTCCGGCATGTGGCGCGACGAGCGCGGCACCAACATGCTCGACAGCGCAGCGCCCTTCTACGACAACTATCGCACCAAGGACGGCCAGTTCATGTCGGTCGGGGCCATCGAGCCGCAGTTCTACACCGCGCTGCTGCACGGCCTCGGGCTCGACGCCGCCGTCATGCCGCACCAGATGGATCAGTCGAAATGGGCGGAGACCAAGCAGCGCTTCGCCGATCTGTTCGCCGCCAAGACGCGCGAAGAATGGTGCGCGGTGTTCGACGGCACCGATGCCTGCGTGGCGCCGATCCTCAATATGTGGGAGGTCGCCGATCACCCGCACACCGGGGCACGCGGCGTCGTTCTGAAGGACGCGCACGGCAAGCCCGAGCCGGCGCCGGCGCCCCGCCTCTCGCGAACGCCCGGCGACGGCAGCCGGCCGCTGCCGCAAGTCGGCGCGGACACACGGGCCGTGCTGCGCGGCTTCGGCTTCGGCGACGCCGAAGTCGAACAGCTGTTCGCCAGCGGCGCCGTCGGTTGACGGCGTCACGTCGCGTGCGCGCGACTCTGGGTTGAGCCGCCGCCATTCACCCTTTAGACTCCGAGGTTCATGAGTGAAGCCGAAGCCAAGCCGACCCGCCACCGCGCCATCGACGAGATCAAGGACCTGATCGATGCCGGTCGGCCCCTTGTCTATCTCAAGTCGCCCGAGGAAGACCGCATCCACCATCTGATCGAGCAGGTCGCCGCCACGCTCTTCTCGCCGCCGGTCCCGGTCTACACGTGGACCGTCACCGAAGGCATGCGCGGCCCCGATCACGCCGTCGTCCCCGGCACGCTCGAGCCGCGCGGCGCGCTCGACCATATCGTCGCGCACGAGCGGCCTGCCTTGTTCATCCTGTGCGACTTTCACGATGCCTTGCGCGAATCGTCGGATGTGCGGCGGCGCATGCGCGACGTCTATTTCAGCAGCATCGACAAGGGAAAGTTCGTCTTCGTATCGTCGCCCGTGGTGTTCATCCCCGACGAGCTCGGCCGCGACATCGTTTTGGTCGACCTGCCGCTGCCGGAGTTCGAGGAGCTGCGCGAGTTCGTCGAGCGCGACGCCGCGACGCTGGGCGGAATGGATGTGGCCGTCGATACCGATCCGGGCACGCTAACGCAGCTTGGTCGCGCCTTGCAGGGCCTGACCTTCAACGAAGCGCGCCATGCCATCCGCCGCGCCATCGCCGCGGCGCCGCGTCTCGACGCGAGCTCGGTACCGTACCTGCTCGAAGAGAAGCATCTGCTGGTAAAGAAGAAGACCGGCGTCATCGAATACATCTCCGATCCGGGCGGCATGAGCAACGTCGGCGGGGCGCCCATCCTCAAGAAGTGGCTCAATGAGCGCCGTCGCTTGTTCGAGATGCGCGATCAGCTCAGCCTCGATATCGTGCCCAAAGGCTTGCTGCTCATGGGCATCTCGGGCTGCGGCAAGAGCTTGGCCGTCAAAGCGATCGCGCAGACGTTTCAGCTGCCGCTGTACCGCATCGACATGATCGAGGTGTTTTCCGGCCGTCACGGCAATCCCGAAGGCGTTTTCGTCAGTGCCTGCCGCACCATGGAAGAGATGGCGCCGGCCGTGATGTGGTTCGACGAGATCGAGATGGGCGTCAGCGCGCAGGGCAACGATGCCGCCGGCGCCATCAACCGCATCTTCGCGTTCTTTCTCACCTGGATGCAGGAAAAGACGCGCGGCTTGTTCGTCGCCGCTACCGCCAATCGCATCGACCTCTTGCCGGCGGAGATGATCCGCAAGGGCCGCTTCGACGAGGTCTTCTTCGTCGACTTGCCGAACGACGAAGAACGCTTGGACATCTGCCGTATCCACCTCGAGAAGCGCGGCCTCGATCCGAAGCCCCTGGGCGTCGAGAAACTGAAACAGTTCACCAAGGGCTGGACCGGCGCCGAGCTCGAGCAACTCGTCGTCTCCGCCTTGACGACATCAAAGCTCGACGGACGCGAGCTGACGGCCGACGACCTGTTGAATCAGACGGCGAAGATCGTGCCGCTATCGAAAACGATGCGCGAGCAGGTCGAGCATATCCGCAACTGGGCGCTCGACCGCGCCATCCGCACCGCGCCACGCACGCCCGGGCAATAGCGAGCTCGGTCGACGTCGACCGGCCTCAGCAGCGCATCGGCGAGGCGGAGCGGCGAAACTCCGCGACCCAGGCGCGCAAGACGCCCGGAAATGTCCGGTCGAGCGCGCTCGACTTGCCGACGTACGATGCGGCGCCCAGCGCCATGGCGCGCTGGCGATTGCCAGCGTCGTCGTATTGGGTGATCACCACCACCGGCGGCGCCTGGTCGGCGGCACGCAGCTCGGTGAGGAACTCGAATCCGTCGAGCTCGGGCATGACGAGATCGAGCAGCACGAGATCACACGCGGCGTCGCGCAACGCCGCCAGGCCGGCCCGCCCGTCAGCGGCATCGCTGACCTCGAAGCCGGCCAGCGCCAGACGCAGGCTGAGGATACGGCGCACATCTTCATTGTCGTCGACGATCAGCACGCGCTCGCTCACGTCCAACCTCCCCGTCCTTGACGTCGCCGCAGACTCAGCAATCCGAGTGCCTAACGCATCGGACAAACGCGCCGACCCGACCCGGCCGGGGTGCACATGGCTGCACGCCTCGCCCCCCTTCAACGATGGCATGGGCCAATTTTGTTCCGCCCGCAGCGCTGCGAGGTGCTTGAGGGAGCAACCTCGCTCCGATAAGGGTCGGGATTCTCGGGCAGAGGAGGGCCCATCCCCATGAGCACACCCAAGTCGCGCAACATCACCTGGCACGCCGGTATGGTGACCAAGGCCGATCGCGAGCAGATCTCCGGCAACAAGGGCTGCACGATCTGGATGACGGGCCTGTCCGGCTCGGGCAAGTCGACTCTGGCGGTGGCGCTGGAGAAGAAGCTGTGGGACCGCGGCATTCGCTCGTATGTCCTGGACGGCGACAATGTGCGCCACGGCCTCAACAAGGATCTCGGCTTTTCACCGAAAGATCGCACGGAGAACATCCGCCGCATCGGCGAGGTGGCCAAGCTGTTCACCGACGCTGGCGTGATCAACGTCACGGCCTTCATCTCTCCGTATCGTGCAGACCGCGACGCCGTGCGTGCCCTGATGGCCGAGGGCGACTTCATCGAGGCTTTCGTCGACTGCCCGGTCGAAGTGTGCGAGCGGCGCGATACAAAAGGCCTCTACAAGAAGGCTCGCGCCGGCGAGATTCCAGAATTTACAGGTATCTCGGCGCCTTACGAGGAACCTCTCACCCCGGAGCTCACCGTTCACACGGACCGGGAATCGGAGGAAGAGAGCCTCAACATCATCGCCGCCTACCTCGAAAAGCGCGGCTATATCCCGCGCGTCTGACCGAACTGCAACGGTTGTCGCAGAATCGCTAGAATTCGAGCGCCGGTCGGGCGCTCGAATTCCCGCGACGTCGCCTAGCGCGCGGTCTAGGAGCTATTGGCCTGGACATTGCTCAGTGGGGTGGCATGCCAGCGAAGGCAAACGACTCCTTCGTTGTCCTCCAGTGGAACGGGCGGGAAGGACTCTTCCGGGAGCGCTAACTCCCCCCCGCGCGCCCCTCGCCCCCCCCGAGCGCCCGTTCCACGCCCCCCCCTTCTGACGCGCTGCCGGCGCCAATGCCGGCAGCAGGTGCAGCCGAGGGCCACGTGATCCGCGCCGCCACCGGCGACGCGCCGCGCGCCAGCAGTCGGATGAGCCACGCGGTCCAGTACTTTCTGCGGATCCGCGTCAGGATCTCCTGAACGGCCAGCGGGTCGGTTACGGGTTGCGCGAGCGCCGCGATCGGTCCGGCGCCGAAATCGACCGTCACGTTCGGATCGACGCTCAGGTTGCGAAACCACTGCGCCGCTGCGGCGGTGGTGTGCTGCACCGAGATGGCGCGCTCGGAATCGGCGACGAACCAGATCGTCACGCGGCGCGGCACGCCACTCTTGCGTCCGCGCGTGGTGAGAATGACGTGCTTGCGTTGCGCGAACGGCGCGCCGCTCATTGTCCGAGGATGCGCTTGGAACGGACCGTCAGATCGGGCGCGATGTCATAGACGATCGGCACGCCGGTGGGAATATTGAGCTCCAGCACCTGCTCTCTGCTCAGCTTGTCCAAATGCATGACGATCGAGCGCAGCGAGTTGCCGTGTGCGACGACGAGGATGCTCTCGCCGGCAACCAGGCGCGGCGCGATGACACGCTCAAAGTACGGCAGGGTGCGCGCCGCCGTGTCTTTCAGGCTCTCGCCGCCGGGCGGCGGCACGTCGTAGCTGCGGCGCCAGATGTGGACCTGATCGGCCCCAAACTTCGCCGCCGTCTCAGCCTTGTTGAGACCCTGCAAATCGCCGTAGTGGCGCTCGTTCAGCGCCTGATCCTTGGTGACCGGCAGATCGGTCTGACCGGTGGCCTCCATGACGAGATCGAGCGTCACGATGGCGCGCTGCAGCACCGAGGAATAAGCGGCGTCGAAGCGCATGCCGCGCAGCAACTCGCCGGCGCGCGTCGCCTCGCGCCGCCCGGTCTCAGTGAGCGGCACATCTTCCCAGCCGGTGAAGCGGTTCTCCAGATTCCACTGCGACTCGCCGTGGCGCACGAGGGCCAACAACGCCATACCTCCTCCACTCGCCTCAAACCGCTGTCGTCGCGATCAATCGAAGCCGGGGTCGTCGTCGTCGCGAATGAACGGCTGCCACTCGTGCGTGATGAAGGGTTCCCATTCATGCGTGATGTACGGTTCCCACTCGGCGCTCGAATCGGGGTCGATGCCTCGATCCTTGGTGGCGTAAACGCCGTTGCGCAGGTCTTCCTGGACTTTGTTCGCTTCCTGACCGGCTTCTTCGCGCGCCGTTTCCTCGTACTCCTGCTCCTCGCGCGCCGGCGTCAGATTGTCGTCGTCCTCGCTGGGCTTGCGCGGCGCCGGCTTGATCCGACGGCCGTACATCGAGGCGCACTCCTCGACCCAATCACTGTCGGTGTTGAGCTTCGATGCGACGTCGCCGGAGTCGAAGCGAGACGATCCGTGCAGCTTGTTCAGGGTACGAACGATGATCGCGCAGTCGGGGTGGGTTTGCAGCGGGACGTCGGGGCGCGTCTGCGCCGCCACGCGGTGTGCGGTCACAAACGTCGCCGCCAAGACGGCGAGCAGCAGCAGCTTGGTCGGCACCCCACAACGATTACCAGCCGCCGCG
>Ga0265314_10000716_pt1 | contig 40092 bp, 31 predicted proteins | sample 4126metaG_FD_203106 | JGI IMG/M metagenome (GOLD analysis project Ga0265314, IMG submission 203106) | Rhizosphere microbial communities from Carex aquatilis grown in University of Washington, Seatle, WA, United States - 4-1-26 metaG | ecosystem: Host-associated > Plants > Roots > Rhizosphere >...
CGCGCAGTTCGTCGCGGGCGCCGCCGGGCAATTGGGCGCGGTCTGCAAACCGCCGCGCACCGCGCGCACGTTGTACACGTCGGTCTTGTTCGCGGCGCTTACCGAGCCGACGTTGTAGCACTCGATCCACGCGGTCGTGGTGGTTTCGCTGGAAGACGACCAGGCATGATAGGGCGGAGTGCAACTGCACTCGGACGTGGCCGCGGCGCCGTCGACCGTACATCCCGGATTGCCGGCGGTGTACGGTGGGTTGTCGCCGACGTATGGGCCGCAGTTCGTATCGAACGCGGGCGGGACGCATGGAGCCGTCGAGCCGCAGTCCGGCACGCTCGTGTCCACGGTGCTCTCGACCTCCGGCGCCTGCGCGCTGTTGGCCGAGGTGGGCAGCCGCCAGTCGCGATGACCGGCAAACGCCGCGCTGTTCAAGCCGGCGAGGAAGACGGTAAACGCCCCACCGTCCGGCGCGCTGCCCGTGGCGCTCCATTGATACAAGGCGTTGAAGTCGTGGATGCCGCCGGCGTTGTCCTTCTTCTCCCACACCAGGCAGGTTTGCCGATCGGTGATGGTTCCGTCGCCGTTGTCGACGAACTGCGGCGCTGCGGCGGACGAAGTGCACGGCCCGCAGACTTCGCTCGCGCACGTGAGCGTGCGCACAGAATCCGTGCCCGCGTCGCAGGTCGTGCCGTCGGGCTTGCCTGTGCACGTACCGGCACTCGCCACGCGCGCGAGAATGAAGAGCGTCATGAAAGTCGCAGCATATCGTGCTGACGATTTCGACCATTCAGGCCACATGATCGGCTCCTTGCTCCACGCAGAGTGCGAAAGTCCGCTTCGGGCGAATCACACGAGCGCGAACGACGCAAGGCTCTCGATAGAAGGCAGACGTCCGGGCCGCCGCGCCCCAACCGTCGCCGCGTGCGGGAAGGGACGTAGTTCGGACTGCCAGATGTCTTCTCCGTGCCGCCGCGCCTCCGTGTGAATGCTTCTTTGGCAGTTCGTCTGCGTTGAGACGCGGAGATTTTCGTCGACAGCTGTGCATCGGTACGGCCTAGGAATCAGCGGCGATAGACGGCCTACCGGCGCGCTGAACCTGGAGGCCCGCTGAGACGCGCACACCGGCTTTGGTCCTTTGACCCGCGGCGTCCTGCGCGATACGACCGCCACCATGTCGCGGCGCCACGTGTCGAGCAGCGCATGCCGATAGTTGAGCGGCGGATGTGGAGCGCTGCGCTAGTGGCGCTCGCAATCTGGTGCGTGGCTGCGGCCGCGCCGCGCATCGCCAGTGCGGCGGAATGCGCCTGTTGCTGCACCGGTTCGAACTCGGGCAACACGCTCAGCACGGACTTGGCGGACTGCGCGACCTTCTGTGCCTTCAACGGCAATATGCCCACGGCCTGCAGCTCGGGGAATCTCGATTTTGGTTGCTCGTTGATGACGCCGCCGGGATCGGGAACGGATTGTTCGTCGGGGGCCGCATGCCCGACCGCGACATCCACCAGAACGACCCCCGCGACGTCGACCGCCACGGCCACGGCTTCGCCTACCGATACGCCCACGGCGACGGCGACCAACACGGCGACCGGTTCGCCGACCGACACGCCCACTGCGACGGCGACCGACACGGCGACGGATTCGCCGACCAGCACGCCCACCGCGACGCAGACCAATACGGCCACCATCACGGCCACGGGGACGCAGACCCCCACGCCGACCGCTTCGTCCACCAGCACAGCCACCGCGACACAGACCGATACGGCAACCATCACGGCCACGGCGACGCAGACGCGCACGCCGACGGCGTCGTCCACCAGCACAGCCAGCGCGACGCAGACCATTACGGCAACGATCACGGCCACGGCGACGCAGACCAACACGGCAAGCGTGACGCCCACGGCGACCGCGACTGCCTCTGCGACGCAAACGGCGTCCGCATCCGCGACCGCGACGACAACCCCAACCCGCACTCAGGCGCCGAACGGCGACAGCTGCGAGAACCCGACGGATTGTGTCTCGGGCAACTGCGTCGACGACACCTGCTGCGCCGAGGCCTCCTGCCCACCGGGGCAATCCTGTGCCGTCCCCGGCCGCGCCGGCACCTGTGCCGCCGACGCGGCGCAAGCCCCGACCCTGTCGCCCGGTGGGCTGCTCCTCGCCTTGGCGAGCCTGCTCGCCGCCGGCGGCGCCGCGTTCCTGCGCCGCCGGCGCAGCAACTAGCTGAGTCAGCCGGCGACGAAGGCCGTCGTCGCACCCGCCCGGATTGTGTCGGCGCGTCCGCGCGCCGGGGTCAGCCGACAGCGGTGCGGCTCATGCGAGATGTACTGGATCGTCAGGCACAGCCGAGTCGATCGTGATCGGACGTGACGATAGGCAGCCGTCAGCCAGGTGCGGCGGACGCGCCGCACATCGACAATCACGGCGTCGACGAGGGCGAGGTTGCCGACGTGCTCGTCAACCCCGGTGAAGATCGTGCGGGACGTGACGGGTCACGGGTTGCGATCGGACGGACGCGCGCCGGACGCTGCGTGCGTGTGATCTATGTGCCCGACGAGGATCCAGCGAGCGTGTTCGTGGTCACGGCGTACGAGCTGGCAGGCAATGCACTATTGGCGTACCGTCGCAGGCGGAAGCGGAAGGGCAAGCGATGAAGGGCAGCAAGTTTCCGGCGGGTTGGGATGCGCAGCGCGTGCGCCGCGTCGTAGATCACTACGAGCGGCAGACCGACGCCGAAGCCGTCGCCGAGGATGAAGCCGCCTACGACGGCGCTACCGGCTCGATGATCGAAATTCCCCGCGCTCTGGTTCCCGCAGTCCGCAAGTTGCTCGCCAAGCGGCGCGCCTAGTCTGGTCGGCACCAGCGGCTTTGCGGCCCGTTCTCCAGCGAATCGATCTCGCCGCAGCCAAGCCGCGTCGTCGGCGTCGCCCCGCCGGAAGAGGATTCACACGGAGGCACGGAGACACGGAGTCGAAGAATTCTGATGTCTCTTCTCCGTGCCTCCGTGTGAATCCTTTTCCTCAGCAGAGCCTCTGCGGACGGCGCTGCGCCGCGCCCTAGAAACGAGCGCTGGAAAGTTGCGGAGTCGATGGACTATTCGTGCGTGTCACCAGGCAACGATGCGCAAGACGAGGTGCGACCCATGATCGTATCGATGAGGCGAGCCATGCTGCGCAGCGGTGCAGACGTGCACCTCTGCCGCGGACGCGTCTCGCGTGAACGACTCGTCCTCGCCGTCGCATTCCTGTCCGCCCTGGTTCCCGCCGCCCAGGCCGTCACGCTCGACACGCCGGCACTCTTGGACCTGACCAGCTCGGGCGCCTTCGTGTGCAACGTCACCAACCTCGACGCCGCGAAGACTGCGACTCTCAACGCCGGCGGCACCTCGGGTCTGATCCAGGACGACGGCGTGATCGTGGCAACCTTTCCGACATCGCTGTCCATTCCCCCAGGCCAGACCGCGACGACCATTCGGACGTCCTGTGCTCGCAGCAGCAGCGTTCTCGCGCACGCCTCAGCCTGTCGCTGTCACTTCGAGGTCACCGGCGTCTCGAAAGCCAAAATCCGCGCCGCGCTCTCCACCGACGTCGCCGGCTCCGTCGCCGCTGACTAACGACGCGGACCGAAGACGCCAGCGCATCCGGGCTGCGCAGCCCGGAGCAGATCGAACACCGCGACGCGATAGTGCGCGATCAGCGCCTCGCGCACGCCCACGATGACGTCGACGAACGCGGTGGCTGAGGCGCCACCAACACGGCCACGCAGACGCAGACCAATACGCCCACTGCTTCGTCCACCAGAACACCCACCGCGACGCAGACCAACACGGCAACCGTCACGTCCACGGCGACAGCAACTCCTTCTGTGACGCAAACGCCGTCCGCATCCGCGACCACTACGGCAACCCCAACCCGCACTCAGGCGCCGAACGGCGACCGCTGCGAGAATCCGACGGATTGTGTCTCGGGCAACTGCGTCGACGACACCTGCTGCGCCGAGGCCTCCTGCCCACCGGGGCAATCGGTTCTCGGAGCTTCGCGATGAGTGGCGCTACCAGCGTGGGCACGGAATTAAGCGACGTTTAGCAGAGAGGTGGGAAGCGGAATTTCGACCCGTGGTCGCGGCGACGCACCCAGAGAGAGATGTAGCGTTCGCCTCGATCGAGCCAATGATTGGGCCGGTCTTTGAAGCGGTTCACGTCCGAGAGATCAACAGCGCGACAGGCGAGGTTCTAGACTACGAACGAGAACCAACGCTCAAGGCGATTGCAGTTGGAGGTAACCGACTGTCTCGAGGGCTCACGCTGGAAGGCCTGCTGGTAAGCCATTTTATTCGCCGGAGTGCGACCTACGATACCTTGATGCAGATGGGGCGGTGGTTCGGATTCCGAGATGGCTACGAGGATCTTACACGCATCTGGACCACTGCAGAGTTGACGGGCTGGTTCAGTGATCTGGCTTTTGTCGAGCATCGGTTGAGGGAGGATTTGGAAGTCTACGAGAGTCAGGGGTTGACACCGCACGAGGTAGGAATGCGAATCTGGCAGCATCCTACAATGCAGGTTACCGCGCCATTGAAACGTCGCTTCGCATCAACCACGACGATCAGTCAAAGCTACTCGTTTGGACTTGAGCAGACATTCAAGTTTCCGCTGCGCCGGCTTGACGAGTTGGCCGTTCAGGCCGAACAGAATTGCCTCGCGGTACGTGCCTTCGCGGGCAGATTGGGTCCTCAAGATCCAAAATATACCGATCAGAAGGGGCCTGTTTGGACAAATGTGACCGCGGATCAAGCCTGCGATCCTACCGTGTTGACGAGACTGCCCGAAGCATCTCCGTTCCTCTCATTTGTGCGTTTATAGAGCGTTTGGCTGAGCAGGGTGAACTCGTACGCTGGACGGTGGGGGTCCGAGGCTTGAAAGAAAGCAATCGGAAACTAGGCGTAGCTGATTGGGGTCTGCCTGCTGGGCCTGTTTCGCAGGTCAGCCGTTCCCGCCTTGGCCAAACGGTCTCGGTTGGGGTGATCACCGATCCAGAGGACGAAGCTATCGGCCTCGATACCGCCAAGCGTGGGCGCCACGCGCGAGAGGAGCGTCATTCCTCGGAAGGACTGTTGCTGCTCTATCCCATCAGCCGGTTCTCGGGGCGCGATTTAGAAGCCGGAGGGAGTCGGCGGGCACTCTTTGATGATCCCCTTGGTCCGCAGGCACGCGACCTCGTCGGGTTGGCTATCTCGTTCCCGCGATCCGCGCAGCCGCAGCGTGTTGAGGCCTACATGGAGGGGAGCGTCGGTTGGAGACCAGTTGAATGACTCGGATCGCGCCAGACGTTTGGACGCGCTTGGCGAGGCAAAGCCACTGGGGGAACTCCTTACGGCGCGCCTAGCGGCACCAGATATTGCCGACGGCCTTCTTGCGGCTATAGATTCGGAGGGTCGACGCCATTTGTTGATTCCGCTGGCGGCGGGGGATGACAGGCTAGAAGATGCTGAAACCCGTGGCATCAGTGTTGTAACGCGAGAGTTGCTTATTCCCGGTCAGGGTTTGGGAGTCTGCCTCGATCTGACATGTCACGAACCCGTGGGCCATGATGCGTTCGATTTGGTCGGTGGTGACATCGTCGGAGGACTGCTTGTGGTTGGCGAACGGCCGGCCAGATTGGTTGCGCGCACGCTGGCAAAATGGCGACGATTCTGGGGCGATCTGCCGCGCTCACTCTTGTCGCGTGAAGAGCAAATTGGGCTGTTTGCCGAGCTCTGGTTTCTCCTCTATTGGCTCCTTCCAGCGACAGATCCTGCGATCGCGACACGGCGGTGGCGTGGCTCGCTCGCCGCGCGCCACGACTTCGAGTGGCAGGGTCGTTCAGTGGAGACGAAAGGAAGCACTGTCGTCCGAGGCCCCGTATTCCGTGTCCACGGTCTCGATCAACTAGACGCCCCCGAAGAGGGGGAGTTGTTGTTGTTCGTGCTGCGATTGCGCGAGGAAAGGGGCGCGCCTCACACCCTTCCGAGACTCATCGCCGAGCCTCGAAAGGCTTTGGAAGCTGACGCAGACGCAGTTGGCCTTCTTGAAGTGGGCATTGCGAGAGCCGGCTATTCGCCCATACACGACGCTGTATACTCGCAGACTACGTGGCGCGTCTTGGACGAGAGACTCTATCCAGTCGACGGCGACTTTCCCAAGCTTTCGTCAACTTCACTGGGGCACGGGGTGCCTCCGGGGGTGAGCGATATCTCGTACGCGCTCGACCTCAGCGGGTGCACTGGGCCGTCGTTCACCCGGCCTGCCGAGGCGGCTACACGCTTACGCTAAGCAATCACACGCCGTTCAAAGTCGTTTTTGCGCCTCTTCAAGAGGTAAGGATCTGCCAACTCGCGTGCAACCCATGCGCAGCGCGCTTCCGGTGTGCAGCGGCCGTCGAGACTGTTTGACATCCCTGGGATCGCCTACGGCAGTCGCCAGGAATGCCGTAGGGTGCGGCCAGGCTGTACCGTCGGTTGGATTCGCTGCTTGGCGTTGCGTTGCCTTGCCCGCCCTCAAACCCCGTGGCTATAACCCCGAATCTTCTGAAATCGGGGTGAGGATCTGATGGGAACTGTGCACGGGGGGCGCTTGGTGGCGCGCGCGTTGCGCGCGGAGCAGGTGCCGTTTGTTTTCACGTTGTGCGGCGGGCACGTGATGCCGATTTACGACGGCTGCGTGGACGAGGGCATCCGGGTCATCGACGTGCGGCATGAGCAGACGGCGGCGCACGCCGCGGACGGCTGGGCGCGGGTGACCGGGCGGCCGGGCGTGGCGATTGTCACGGCGGGGCCGGGGCTGACCGATGCGGTGACCGGGGTGGCGAGCGCGCATCGCGCCAACATCCCCATGCTCATCATCGGCGGGCAGGGGCCGCGGCCGTTGGCGGACATGGGCTCGCTGCAGGACATGAACCACGTCGAGCTGATGCGGCCGATCACCAAGTGGGCGACGTCGGTGCCGGAAGGACGGCGGCTGCCGGAGTACGTCAGCATGGCGTTCCGTACGGCGATGACGGGCTTGCCGGGGCCGGTGTTCCTGGAGATGCCGATCGACCAGCTGTTCGACAACTACGACGAAGAGAACATCTGGTTCCCGACGCAGTATCGCACCGAGGCGGGCATCGCCGGCGATCCGCGCTACATCGAGCAGGCGCTGGCGATGATCAAGGGCGCCGAGCGGCCGATGGCGCTGGTCGGCTCGCAGCTGCGCTGGTCGGTGCGGCGCGAGGCGTATCCCGAGTTCGTCAAGACCTTCGGCATGCCGATCTACGTCAACGGCCTCGGCCGCGGCTCGCTGCCGCCGGAGGATCCGCACTTCTTCTCGAAGACGCGCAAGCCGGCGCTGAAGCAGGCCGACGTGGTGCTGATCTTCGGCACGCCGCTGGATTTCCGCATCGGCTACGGGCGCGACTCGCACATCAATCCGAAGGCCAAGCTGATCCAGGTCGACCTCGATCCGCGCGAGCTCGGGCGCAACCGCTCGTGCGACGTCGGCATCATCGGCGACACCGGCCTGGTGATGGAGCAGCTGACCGCGGCGGCCAAGGCCGAGGGCTACTCGGCGGCGATGGTCAAGCCGTGGCTCGACGACATGCGCAAGCGCGAGCAGGGCGAGGTCGAGAAGGTCAAGCCACAGCTCGAGTCGAGCGACTTTCCGGTCAACCCGCTGCGCGCCTGCAAGGAGATCGCCGATTCGGTCGGCGAGAACGTCATCTTCATCGGCGACGGCGGCGATTTCGTCGCCACCGCGGCGTCGGTGGTGCGCGTCTATCAATCCGGCCACTGGCTCGATCCGGGCCCGCTCGGCACGCTCGGCGTCGGACCCGGCTACGCCATGGCGGCGAAGCTGGCCAAACCGGATTCGCCGGTGGTGATCATCTACGGCGACGGCTCGTTCGGCCTGCACGCCATGGAGTTCGAGGCCTGCGTGCGGCAGAAGATCAACGTCGTCGGAGTCATCGGCAACGACGCCGGCTGGACGCAGATCCGCCGCGGCCAGGTGCAGATGTACGGCGAGGAACGCGCCGTGGCGACCGGCTTGTCGTTCACGCACTACGAGAAGGTCGTCGAAGCGCTCGGCGGCCACGGCGAGTACGTCGAGCGCGCCGAGGACATCCGCCCGGCGATGGAACGCGCGCTGAAAGCCGGCAAGCCGGCGCTGGTGAATATCAAGATCGGCGGCAGTGATTTCCGTAAGGACGCGATTTCGATCTGATCGAAAGATAGGAATTCACCACAGAGGCACAGAGGCACGGAGGTCGGAGAAGAGAATCCACAGATGAACGCAGATCCTCGCTCTTCACCCCGCCTCAGGATGGCCAGAGATAAAGAATTGGTTTTGAAAATTAAGGCGAAGGAGATCTGCGCTGTGGTGCGACAGGATTCTGGGCGCCGCCGCGCCGGAAGACCTATGTCATACCGGGGCGGGGTAAAAGAGGGGATCTGCGTCCATCTGTGGACGGTCTTTCTCTTCGCCTTTTTGCTGATTCTGGTTTGTCTCCGTGCCTCTGTGTCTCTGTGGTGAGCGGTCTTCTTCCTGTCGGCTGACGGATGGCGCGGGACACGACGGCGGCGCTGGTCGTCATTGGCAACGAGATCCTGTCGGGGAAGGTGGCGGACACCAACTCGACGTTTCTGGCGCAGCAGTTGCGGGCGTACGGCGTGGCGCTGCGGCGCATGGTGGTGATTCCGGACGAGGTCGACGTGATCGCCGAGGCGGTGCGCACGTTGGCGCCGACGGTGGATGTGCTATTCACCTCGGGTGGCGTCGGGCCGACGCATGACGACGTGACGATCGAAGGGGTGGCGCGCGGGCTCGGGCGACGGGTGGTGCGGCATCCGCAGATCGAGGCGCTGTTGCGCGGGCATCTCGGCGAGCGGCTGAACGAGGCGCATCTGAAGATGGCGGAGGTGGTCGAGGGCACCGAGCTCGACACCGGCGGCAACGTCGCCTTTCCGACCTTCCGCGTCGACAACATCTACGTGCTGCCCGGCATCCCGGAGATCTTTCGCGAGAAGGTGCTGGCGTTGCGCGAGCGCCTCGCCACCGATCCGTTTCACCTGCGCATCGTCTACGTGCGCGAGGCGGAGAGCGCGATCGCCGCGCATCTCAATCGCACTGTGGAGGAGTTTCCCGACTTGCTGCTCGGCTCGTACCCGAAGCTCAACGAGCCGGAGTACCGCGTGCGCCTGACGTTGGAGTCGAAGGATCGCGACTACCTCGAGCGCGCGCTGGCGGCGTTGCTGGCGTTGCTGCCGGCGGATGCGGTCGTGCGGGTGGAGTGAGCGCCTCGCGGCTTCGCTGCGAGGAGAGGCAGTTAGCCTTGATCGGACAAAACTTTTCACCACAGAGGCACAGAGTGCGCGAGAAGGCCTGCATTTGCGGACATGCCCTGATGGTTTTCCAACCGCATTGCTGAAAATTGCTGAAGGGGTTTGGAAAAAGTCCGAATCGCCGGCGATCCCTCTGTTCGCTGTGTGCTCCGTGCCTCTGTGGTGAATTCTTTTGTCATATCAAGTTAATTGAGGGGCGAGGACGAGCGCGTCGGCTACCCTTGTCTTCGGCGGCCGAGGTGCAACATCGCTACGCCCATCAGCAGCACCAGCGCGGCGACCAACCCCCATGGCGTCAGCGTCGGTGCCGGTGCCACCCCGGTCGGCGCCGCGGTGGGCGTGGCTGGGGGGCATGCGGATTCGCTACCCGAATCCACGGCGCTGGCGGGACAAAGACCTTTGTTGTGATCGCTCACCAGCGCGCCGGTGGTGTTGCTGTAGGTGCAGAAGAATACGTCCGGATCGGCGCCGCCGGGATACGAACAGAAGATCGCGCTGCCGTCGTCGCAGTTGACGTCGACGGGAAAGTCCGCGTTGTCGCGCGGCGGGCACGAAAAGGCGTGCGCCGCGCTGGGCAGCATGAGCGCCGCCAGGGCGAGGCTAACGGTTGATCTCGCCGCATCCTGGATCGAGGAATTCTTCATTGCCGTCCTCCCGCTCTCACCGCTGTGCCCGCCCATCGTGTCGGTAACGCGCCGGCACGGCGGGACTGTTCGCTGCTACGCTGTTGGGGTCGCCGCGCACAGCGGCCCGAGAAGTGAATTGGCGGCACAAACATCGGCGTTTACTCGGCCAGACATTTTACGCTACGTAGGCCCGAGCCGATCGCAAAATGGCGCAGTGCCGGCAAGGGGTTTGTTGATGATGCTGCGGAGATGGCTTGGTGTCGTCCCGGGGTTGAGCCTGTTGGCTTCAGGCCGCGTGGTATTTGCGCAGCCGACAGGGGCTGTCACCACCGGCCCGGTCGCTCACGGCGCGCCACTCGGCGGCGCGCCCCTATTACTTCTGCTGCTGATTGCGCTGGTGGGCCTGGCCGCCTATCGACTCCGATCACCGGCTGCCCGGTTCGTTGCCGTCGCCGCCGTCCTCGGGCTCGCCGCCTTGAGCTATGCGACCGGTGTCGTGATCACCGTTAGCGGCGCGGATTGCGCAAAAGTGACGACCAACGCTTTTGATCCGTCGGTTATGCCGATGCTGAAGAGTGACTGCTCCAATCAACTTCAGATTCTCGATATCCGACTGTCGTGCGGCGCAGCCGCCGGTCTCGCCGCCGAGCAGAGCGCCGCCGTGAACGGATCGTGCGCGGTGGGCGAGACATTGGCAGCGGGCAGCAGCTGCGAGCTGCCGAATTGCGCGGTCGGAACAGCCACGCCGGCGTCGACGCCGACAGCGACGGGAACCTCGACACCCACTGGGACCGCAGTCGCGACCAGCACGCCCTCCACAACGGCCACGTTCACGCCGTTGCAGACGCCGAGCGCGACGGCGACGAATACCCCGCTGAATACCGGAACGGTCACGTGGACGGCGACGCACACGGCGACCGCCACCGCCACGGCGACAAACACACCGTTGGGGACTGCGACGGCGACAAGCACACCCCTGGCCAGCGCCACGGCGACAAACACACCGCTAGCCACCGCAACGGGGACGAGTACGGCAACCAACACCGTCAATCCGACCGCGACGGCGACGGTCTGCCGCGCGGATCGAACGCCCTGCGCAAATGACGCGGATTGTTGCAGCGCGCTGTGCAACTCGTTCAATACGTGCGGCTGCCATCTACACCAGCAGTTCTGCAACGATCCTGGCGATTGCTGCGGCAACGCGTGCACCAGTGGCGTGTGCTGCGACACGACGGGCACTGCCTGCGCCTCGGATCTGGATTGTTGCAGCGGCAAGTGCACCATCAATGGCGCCTGCATGTAGTGCGGCGCTTGCATCGGGTCGGAGTGGTTGTCGGCTTCGGTTTTGCGCTGAGGATTCGACTGCCGTTTTCGAAAGGCGGCGCGCGTAGCTGGCGTTGGGTCGGTGCGATCTGGCGTAGGGCAGGGCGGCCATCTAACCATCCGCAGAGAGCCGTTCTTTTCGCCGGCTCCCTCCACCGGCCTTGCCCTGCTGCGGCGTGAATCGATAGGAACTTTAGGGCAAGTGGAGGATGATGATCATGCGGCGGATGATTTCTATGCTGATGGTGACGGTGCTGTTGAGTGCGGCACTGCCGGTGCGGGCGCAGACGGCGCAGCCGCTGACCGACGACGACAAGCCCGGCGTGGCGTCGCAGCTCGGCTGGGGCATGGCGTCGTTCGGCACCAATCTGGGCTACATTCCGGCCAAGCTGCTCTACGCGTTCGGCGGCGGCATGGTCGGCCTGCTGGCCTGGGGCGTGACGGCCGGCAACACCGAGGTGGCCAAGGGCATCTTCAGCCCGTCCTTCGGCGGCACCTGGGCGGTGACCCCTGAGATGCTGCAGGGCAAGGAGCCGATCTATTTCAACGGGCCGTCGTACGATCCGGGCGGTTCAGCATCGTGAAGAGAGAAGAATTCCACAGATAAACACGAATCCCCTAAACACGAATCCCCTCTCTTCACCGGCCCCTGGATGGCCACAGATCTGCGGATCCACACGGCGCCCAATTCCTAGCGGTGTCCCTCACAGATTGCTTTTGGGTAGTTTTTCGAAGTCTTATCTGTGGCCCTCACGGGGCGGGGTGAAGAGAGGGGATCTGTGTTCATCTGTGGAATTTCTTTTCTCTGCTTGAGACGCAGCGACAAAAAGGGGGACTCATGAGAAACGCACTGATCGCGGTCGTCGTCGCAGTGTTGCTCGTCGTCGGCTACTTCTACGTGCAGTACAAGCGCAACGAGGCGAAGTACCTAGGCGCCTCGGAGATTGCCGAGGAGAGCTTCAAGAAGGACGGCAAGATCGCCAACATCAAATACGTCGGCGTGATCAACGCGCCGATCGACAAGGTGCAGGACCTGGTGTGGGGCGTCGAGAAGACGGCCGGCGTGCTGGAGAACATCAAGAAGTCCGAGCTGATCAAGCAGGAGGGCGATACCAAGACGGTCCTCATACAGCTGCAGGCGAGCACCTTGCCGGTGCAGCAGTACGTCATGGTGTTCACCCTCGATGCGCCGCATCACACGGTGAACTTCAAGACCACGCAGGCGCAGGCGGCCGACTTGGAGGGCTCGTACAAGCTCGAGGCGCGCGGCGACAAGACGATCCTCACCTACGAGGCGGTCTCGACCGACAAGATCGCGGTGCCGTTTCCCGACGGCGTGATCCAGGGCGCCAACCGCGAAGTGTTCGTCAACATGGTGCGCGGCATCACCAAGCAGGCCGGCGGAGCGCCGCTGCCGACGCCGGCTAGCTGAACGGCGCGCCGGTGGAAGCCGCGTTCGTCGCCGGGGCGGCGCGGCTCGACCGGCTGCCGCCGCCGCGTCTGCCGGAGGTGGCGTTCGCCGGGCGCTCCAACGTCGGCAAGTCGTCGCTGCTCAACACGGTCGTCAGCCGGCGCGCCCTGGCGCGCGTCAGCAAGACGCCGGGGCGCACGCAGCAGATCAATTTCTTCTCGGTCGACGAGCGGCTGCTACTGGTCGACCTGCCGGGCTACGGCTTCGCGCGCGTGCCGCTGGCGGTCAAGGACGCCTGGCGCGGGCTGGTCGAAGGCTACCTGACCGCCCCGCGCCCACTGCGCGGCGTCTTCGTGCTGGTCGACGTGCGGCGCGGCCTCGCAGCCGACGATGTCCAGTTGCTGGAATTTCTCGACGCGCACGACATCGCCACGCGCGTCGTGGCGACCAAGCTCGACAAGCTGACGCGCGGCCTGCGCGCCGCGGCGCTGGCCGGCATGGCCGACGCCGCGGGCACCGCGGCGATCGGCTTCTCCGTCAAAGAACGCCTCGGCGCCGCCGCGTTGTGGCAGCAGATCGACGGGTGGGTGGGTAAGAAGAATTAGCCACGGATGAACACGGATGAACACAGATGGCCACGGAGGCGCGCTTCTCGGTGATGGAACGGGCGTGCTCAGGCAGGGACTCTTCTTCTTTTAGTAAAGAAAACGCAGAACTTCTCACTGGAGTGCGAGGTGCTCGCGCGCAAGGACGCGGCCTCCGCAGTTATCTGTGGCCGCGTGGGTGGAGAAGAAGAATTAGCCACAGATGAACACGGATGAACACAGATGGCCACGGAGGCGCGCTTCTCGGTGATGTGACGGGCGTGCTCAGGCGGGGATTCTTCTTCTTAAGAAATACTCGGAACTTCTCACCTGAGCGCGAGGCGCTTGCACACATGGATGCAGCCTCCGCAGTTATCTGTGTTCATCCGTGTTCATCTGTGGTTACGCCTTATCTTTCCCCTGCGCGTCGACGAAGCGTTGCAGCAGGTCGGCGGCGCGGTTGCGGGTCGACTCGAAGTGCGCGGCGTCCCAGCCGTGCGCGCCGTGCGGCTCGAAGGTGTGCTCGGCTTCGAAGAGATATTTCTGCACGTCGCGGTCGACGCTGTCGCGCACTTCGGCAAGGAAGGCGGTCGCGTCGTCGGCAATGGTGCGCTGCGCGGCCGAGCCGTTGTTGTAGGCGGCGGCTGACAGGCGCTCCAGGGTCACGAGATACTTGGCGTCGTCGATGCCTTCGCGGCTGAGCTCCCACTGGATGGTCGGGATGGGCGCGCCGTCGGAGCCGAGGAAGCCGTCGTGCACGTCCTTGCCGCCTTCGCCGCGCCCGCTGATGTTGCGCGGGAAGCGGTTCGGCTGCGCCGGGTAGGTCCACGGCAACATCCCGGCGAGGTGATTCGCCCAGACGAAATAGCCGAACAAAAAGCGCGGCTGGTAGGTGTTCTGTCCCATCAGCGCCGCGTTCGCGTAGATGGCGAGGCGCGCGCCGCTGGCGTCGGCGAGGCCGTAGATCTCCGGCGTGTACGAGCGGTGCGCGACGATCCAGTAGTCGGCGTAGCGGCCGACGGCGCGCGCCGAATCGGGCGTGCAGGTCACGGCGGTGCGGCCGCCGGCTTCCTTGATCGTCTGCAGCAGTTGGCGTGCGAGATCCTGGCGGGTGTCGGCGGCGTCGAAGCGGCGCAGGCCGTCGCCGAGGTTCGGCTCTTCGATCGGCAGGAAGATGATGCCGGGGAGCCCGGCCGCGGCGAAGCGCGCCGTGTAGTAGCCGGCGATGGCGCGCGCCGCCGGCAGGTCGCGCGCTGGCTGGAAGCTGCGGTAGTTGCCGGCGCGGGTGATCTTGTTGGTGTGGAGGAGGGTGCCCATCTGGTAGAGCATCGGCTGCGGGAAGCCGAGGCGCTTCACCAGGTCCATGCCGACCTCGAGGTCGGCGATGTAGGGATGGCCGTCGCGCTCGCCGTACTCTTTTGCCGACCACGGGCTGATGGTGTTCATGCCGTGCGCGCGCTGATCGCGCAGCATGATCTCGGCCTGCTTGAGCAGCGCGTCGGCATGCGCCAGGTGGATCTCTTCCTCGATCGTCGCGCCGAGCAGCAGCGATTTGCTCTGCGCCAGGGCGTGGCTGATCTCGGCGAGCGGATTGATCGACAGCGTGCCGTAGAGGATGTCGGGCTCGGCCAGCACGATGGGGATGACTTGCGTCGAGAACGGCAGCTCACGCGTGCCGAGCGGCGAGGCGACGTGCAGGCTGCCGGCGTAGGTGCCGCCGGGCTGATCGGCCGGGACGTGCACGGTGATCCAGTACGGGCGCACGGCGCCGCGCGGCAGATCGACGGCGCGCGTCGGCTCGAGCGTCTTGGGGATGACGCCGAAGACGTGGCGGGCGCGCGGCGACACCGAGGCGCCGTAGTAGCGCTCGATGCGCACGCTGATGTCGCCAGCCGGCAGCAGGCCGCCGTCGGCGTCGCGCAGGTCGGTGACGCTCACCGTCAGGTCGTGCAGATCCTTGACGGCGAAGACGCCGAGCTGCACCGCCTCGTAGGCGTCGCGCGTCGCGCGCACGGTGATCGCGTGCACGCGCTCCGCGTCGGTCGGCCGCGAGTTGGCGTAGATGCGGTCGAGAATGTTGCGCGCGAAGACGATGCTGCCGCTGCGCTTGTCCTCCGCCGTCGGAACGGGGCGGTGCTGGCTCTCGCGAAACGTGATCCAGTGATGGCGGCGCAGCAGGTCGCCGAGGTGCCCGGGCAGGTGCAGATGCCAGCCGGCGGCGCGACCGATCGCAGCGGCGCCGCCGAGCAGCAGCACCAGCACCGCGATCGCCGCGCCGCCGCGGCGGATCATTTCCCGAAGCGCGAGAGCGAGTTCATGTCGAAGAACGTCGGGCTGTACGGCACGTGTGTATCGAGCGCCGACTTGGCATCCGACTTGAGGCCGGCCACCGTGGCGCGGTTGGCGCGCACGTTCTCGGCGACGTTGTACGACATGTTGGAGCCCTGGATGTAGTCGACGTGCCCGTCGGGGCGCGTCTCCGGCATCAGATTGTACGCCATGACCTGCAGGGTGTTCAGCAGCTCACCCTGCCAGCTGAACTTGCGGTTCCACGATCCCTGGAAGGTTTCTTTGTCGATCCACAGCTGCAGCTTGCCGTAGAGGTAGTACTTGTCCTTCGGCACGCCTTCGATCACCCAGACGCGGCGCTTGGCGAGCGCGGCGCTGCGCGGCGCCCAGGCGAGGCCTTTCCAGGTCGGATCCTGGTAGCCGATGATCTTCAGATCCGGATCCCAGTTGGCGCGCCAGCCGCCGCCCGGCTGCCACACCGGGCTCGACTTGCCCTGTAGATTGATCGGATCGACGATGCGCAGCGCGTCCTGCTCGCCGACCATCGTCCAGGTGAAGTCCTCCGGCTTGCCGTCGAAGAACGGGCCGTCGTCCTGGCTCATGTCCGAGCCGAGGAACCCGTCGGAGCGGTTGGCCGGGCTGACGGCGCGCACGCGACGCAACGCCGGCACGAAGGCCCAGGCCGAGTCCCGCTTGCTCGGATCGCGATAGCGCCAGTCGAGCGCCGCCGTGCCGGCCAGATCGGACGGCGTCTGCGCCACCACCAGCTGCTGGCTGCCGAAGTTCTGCGGATTGGGGATGCGGTCCACTTCGGAGACGCCATCGTAATACATGAAGTTGACGTCTTGGTCGGTCTTGCGCTCGATCGCCTTGGGGCCGACCCAGTTCACCTGCGACTGCGCGTGCAGGTTGCCGTAGTACCAAGTCAGGTAAAAGAAGTTCCACAGGATCTTGGTTGGCGCGTCCTTGTCGTTGGCGTCGATGATCGGGAACGGGAAGCCGAGGATGTAGTCGGGCTGCTCGCCGGTCGAGTTCAGCACCACCGTGCCGCTGTCGCCGATCTTGAACTGGCCGGCGTTCTTCTCCGTCGAGGCCTTGAAATCCGGCGGCCAGTTGAACGAGCCGAGCGGCCACGCGACGATCGGATTCGAATACCCGCCGGTCTTGTAGTGTTCGAGGATTTCAGGCGGCAGCAGCCCTTCCGCGCTCTGCCAATTCGATTGGTCCAGCGTCGAGCCGGGTGCCGGCCCGTCTCCCGCCCATGCCGTGCCCAGACTCGCCGCGACCCACACCAGCGCGGCGGCGGCCGCAACAGTTCTTCCAACGCTCGCCATCACGATCCTCCAAGTGGCTGCCGCGACAACTCGCAATTCCTGTCCCCCCTCGGGACGAAAAGCCCGCGGCACGCCGCAACCTAGGGTGCCGGCGCGCCGTCGGTCAAATCGAATGGGACAGCGCCGGTGCGGCGGCGCCGCGTGCGGGGGACTCGCGCAGATCGCATCGTCATCGGCGAGACCGCCGATGCTGGCTTTGTCCGCAGCGGGTCCGCCGTCGTACGCGTCGTTTGATCGCCAGCCGCCGGCAGCGCACTGCATCGCAACACCGCTTCGGGTAGCGGCCGGCCCGGTGCCGGCTTGGTCGTGCGCCGCGCGCGACGGTCGAGCGGAGGGCGCCATACGGTCGCGGCGCAGTGTTGTCGTGCCGTGCGCAGCAGCGAGCAACCGCAACGCGGGCGATCAGCATGTGCGGCGGCCGGCACGGAGCCGGCCGCTACCCGGAGCGGCATGACGATGCGGCTGCAGCGGGTCCGCGGCGGGCCGCGTTGAGGCTGCGCCATGCGTGTGGCAATGTCCCGCGTCGCGGTGTCGCATGCCTGATCTCAACCGAACCCGTCGCTCGACTGCCTGCGCGGAACCGCTGTGGTGACGCGCCGCGCATCTGCCGCGCCGCGTCAGCCGGCGGCGCGACGCGTTGGCGCCAAGGCTGCGGCGCGGGCGCGGCGCGATCGACCGATCGGCATCTTCGATTCCGGCATCGGCGGGCTGACCGTCGTGCGCGCCTTGGCCAAATTGTTGCCCGACGAGTCGATCATCTATCTGGGCGACACCGGCCGCTATCCGTACGGCACCAAGTCGGCCGACGTGGTGCGGCGCTACTCGTTCGAGAACACGCAGTTCCTGCGCGAGAAAGGCATCAAGGCGTTGGTCGTGGCGTGCAACACCTCGTCGGCGGTGGCGCTCGACGCCTTGCAGGGGCGCGCCGATATTCCGGTGATCGGCGTCATCGCGCCCGGCGCGGCGGCGGCGGCGCGGGCGACGAAGAACCGCAAGGTCGGCGTCATCGCCACCGACGCGACCATCCGCAGCGGCGAGTACACGCGCGCCCTGCGCCAGCTGCGCCCCGAGCTTGAGATCTACACGCGCGCCTGCCCGCTGTTCGTGCCGCTCGCCGAAGAAGGCTGGGTCGACAACGAGGTCGCGGCGCGCGTGGCGCGTCTGTACCTGACCAGCCTGAGCAAGAGCGGCATCGACACGCTGATCCTCGGCTGCACGCACTATCCGCTGCTCAAGAGCGTCATCCGCGCGACGATGGGGGCCGGGGTGCGTCTCATCGACTCCGGCGTCGCCACCGCAGACGTGGTGCGCGCGGTGCTCGACGAGCACGATCTGCGCCGCCGCGGCAGCGGGGCGGAGGCGTCGTTCTTCGTCACCGACGCGCCGGAGCGCTTCGTCAAAGTCGGCGCGCGCTTCCTCGGCGCGCAGGTCGACTCCGCCGTGCAGCTCGATCGCTGACGGGTGTTTCGCAGCTGAGCGGATTCCGAAGTCTCGCCGCGTCGCTCATCAAGTGCACCGTAAAGCCTCCGGCCGACTTGATCTTTCGCCGACCGGGACGCACGATGGGACGTTCTATGGTGGGCACGGGGCGCAATGAATAAGCGGTTGCTACTGGGGGCTTTGGCCGGGCTCGTAATCGGCGCCGTCGTCGGCGGCTCGATCGGTCTGGTGCTCGGCGGGGTGGAGCAGTGGCACCGGGCCCTCCTGCTCGGCGGCATCGGCATGGGCGTCGGCCTGATCGGCGGGGCCGTCGCCGCCGATCCGAAGAAGGTCTTCGGCAGCAGCAACGACCGGCAGCTCAAGCGGCTGCGGCCGCTGATCGCCAAGGTCAATTCGTTCGAAGAGGAGCTGCAAGGCCTCAGCAACGAAGCCCTGCGCGCCAAGACGGAAGCCTTCCGCGCCCGCATTCGCGAAGGCTCGGCGAAAGAGCGCGCCGAGCTCGAGCAGCTGCGCGCCGGGTTGCGCGAACGCGCCGAAGGCAGCACGCAAACCCCGGAAGCGCAGCGCGAGGCCATCACCCAACAGGAAGACGTGCTCTACAAGGCCGAGCAGGCGGTGCTCGACGAGATCCTGCCCGAGGCGTTCGCCTGCGTGCGCGAGGCGTCGCGCCGCACCACCGGCCTGCGCCACTACGACGTCCAGGTGCTCGGCGGCATGGTGCTGCACCGCGGCACCATCGCCGAGATGAAGACCGGCGAAGGCAAGACGCTGGTGGCGACGCTGCCGATCTATCTCAACGCGCTGACCAGCCGCGGCGTGCATCTGGTGACGGTCAACGACTACCTGGCGCGCCGCGACGTGCAGTGGATGGGGCCGATCTACTACGCGCTCGGCATCAGCTGCGCCTCGATCGTGCACGATCAAAGCTTCGTCTTCGATCCGACCTTCGTGGTGAAGGACTACCGCTTCCTCAACCTGCGCCCGGCCGAGCGCAAGGAAGCGTACGCCGCCGACATCACCTACGGCACCAACCACGAGTTCGGCTTCGACTACCTGCGCGACAACATGAAGTTCTCGCTCGAGGAGTACGTCCAGCGCGAGCTCACCTTCGCGATCGTCGACGAGGTCGACAACATCCTCATCGACGAGGCGCGCACGCCGCTGATCATCTCCGGACCGGCGGAGGAATCGACCGACAAGTACTTCCAGATCGATCGCGTCGTGCCGCGCTTGCGCCGCGGCGCCACCACTGTCGGCGACGTGCGCGCCGAAGATCGCGCCGCGGTCGATGCCCAGGGCGACTACACCGTCGACGAGAAGGGGCGCACCGTCCATTTGACCGAAGCCGGCGTGGCCAAGGTCGAGCGCATGCTCAACATCCACAACCTCTACGACCCGAGCCACATCGACGTGCTGCACCACGTCAATCAGGCGCTGCGCGCGCACACGCTCTACCAGCGCGACGTGCATTACCTGGTCAAGGACGGCCAGGTGATCATCGTCGACGAGTTCACCGGTCGCTTGATGCCCGGGCGGCGCTGGTCGGACGGGCTCCATCAAGCCGTCGAAGCCAAGGAAGGCGTGCGCGTCGAGCGCGAGAACCAGACGCTGGCGACGATCACCATCCAGAACTACTTCCGCATGTACCGCAAGCTCGCCGGCATGACCGGCACGGCGGACACCGAAGCGGCGGAGTTCAAGAAGATCTACAAGCTCGACGTCATCGTCATTCCGCCGAACAAGGGCCAGGCGCGCCTCGATCACGCCGACGTCGTCTACAAGTCGAAGCGCGAGAAGCTGAACGCGGTCGTCGATCAGATCGTCGACTGCTACGAGCGCCGGCAGCCGGTACTGGTCGGCACGGTGTCGGTCGAGAAGTCCGAGGAGCTGTCGCGCCTGCTCAAGCAGCGCAAGGTGAAGCACAATGTGCTCAACGCCGTGAACCACGAGGCCGAGGCGAACATCATCGCCCAGGCCGGCCGCATCGCGACCGTGACCATCGCCACCAACATGGCCGGGCGCGGCACCGACATTCTGCTCGGCGGCAACCCGGAGTTTCTGGCGCGCGCCGAGATGGAAAACGATTTCGTGCAGCGCACCTCCAAATCGACCGACGCGCCGCTGCGCTACGAAGAGGTGCTGGCCGGCTTGCGCGAGCAGTTCGACACCGCGGTGGAGAGCGCGCGCGCCCTGCACGAGCCGAAATGGGCGCCGCTCGCCGAGGGCCAGGCGAAGGCGCTGGAAGACCTGACGGCCGCGCATCGCGCCCACCTCGACTCGGCGTTCTGGGAATCGCGGCGCGCCTACGACGCCGCCCTGGCGACCGCCACCGAGGAAGGCGGCATAGACTACGAGCGCTGCGCCAGCGCCGCCGAGCGCTACGGCGAGGCGCTGCAAGCCATCGACCGCGTCACCGGCCCGCACTTCGGCGAAGAGGGCCAGCAGCGCTTCCAAGCGACGCTGGCCGAGTGGGCGCGCGTGTTGCGCGAGTCGGCGGACAACGGCACCAGCGCCGCATCCAATGCGCCGCGCAACGCCTTCGAGCGCGCCCGGCAAGACTACGAACGCGCCATGCAGCGCGTCCTGGTCGAGCCGTCCGAGCTGGCTGCGCTCGACGTCGCGCAGCAGGCCTATCAGGAAGCGCTCGCGGTCTACACGGCGGCCGAGCAATCCTACGCCGAGGCGCGCGCCCCCTACGAAACCGCGGTGACCCTGGCGCGCGACACCTACGAGTCGGAGCGCAAGAAATACACCAAGGTCATCGACGACGTGCGCGAGCAAATGGAGGCGGCGCCGGAAGAAGAGCGCGGGCGCTACGGCGAGGTGCTGCAGAAGTACAAGGAGCTGTGCGCCGTCGAGCGCCAGCAGGTGGTCGACGCCGGCGGCTTGTTCATCCTCGGCACGGAGCGGCATGAGAGCCGGCGCATCGACAATCAGTTGCGCGGCCGCGCCGGGCGCCAGGGCGATCCGGGCGCCTCGCGCTTCTTCCTGTCGCTCGAGGACGACCTGCTGCGCATCTTCGGCGCCGAGCGCATCCAGGGATTGATGACCCGCCTCGGCATGGAGGAGGGCGAACCGATCGAGCATCGCTTGATCAACCGCGCCATCGCCAACGCGCAAGGCAAGGTCGAAGCGCACAACTTCGACGTGCGCAAACACCTGCTCGAATACGACGACGTGCTGAACAAGCAGCGCGAGGTCATCTACGGACAGCGCCGCAGCGTGCTCGGCGGCGAGACGCTGACCGAGCAGGTCTGGGAGATGACCGACGGGGTCATTCAAGGCGTCGTCGATCAGTACGCGCCGGCGGATGTACGATCCGATGAATGGGATTGGGCGGCGCTCGAGGAAGCCGTCGTCGGCCAGTTCAACATTCGCCTGCAGGTGCCGGAAGAGGCGCGCGAGGGCATGACGCAAGCGCGCCTGGAGGAGATCCTGCACGACGCGACGCGCGCCGCGCACGCGCAGCGCGAGGAGGCGTACACGCCGCCGATCATGCAGCAGCTGGAGAAGTTCGTCCTGCTGCAGACCATCGATCAGCTATGGAAAGAGCATCTACTCAACATGGATCATCTCAAGGAAGGCATCGGCCTGCGCGGCTACGCGCAGAAGAACCCGCTCCAGGAGTACCAGAAGGAAGGGTTCTCGATGTTCGAGGAGATGATCGATCGCGTCCACACCGACGCGGTGCAGAAGGCGTTCACGGTGCAGGCCGTGCGGCAGGAAGAGCTGGCCCGCCTGGAACAGCGACGCCAGCCGCAGGAAGCGCAAATGACGATGAGCGGCGGCGGCGAGCAGGCGGCCCCCCAGCCGCTGGCGCGGCGCCAGCCGGGCCGGCCGCCCGGCGCAGCGGCCGAGGCGCCGAAGGCGGGGCGCAACGATCCGTGTCCATGCGGCAGCGGCAAGAAGTTCAAGAAGTGTCACGGCGCCTGAGGGCGCAGCGCGGCGCAGTGCGGAGGCGGCGGTGAAGGTGCAGGTGCGGCGCGCGCCGATCCTGGTCGAGGGCTTTCGCTTCGCCGGCGCCGCCTGTGGGCTGAAGGAGAGCGGCAAGCGCGACGTGGCGCTGATCGTCTCCGACGTGCCCGCCACCGCGGTCGGCGTGTTCACCACCAACCGCGTCAAGGCCGCGCCGGTGCACATCGGCATCGAGCGCGTGCGCGCCGGCCGCGTGCAGGCGGTGGTGGTCAACAGCGGCAACGCCAACGCCTTCACCGGGCGACAGGGCCTGGCCGCGGCGCGCAGCATGACGGCCCTGGTCGCCAAGCAACTCGGCATCGCCGCGCGCCTGGTGGTGCCGTCGTCGACCGGTCGCATCGGCGTGCAGCTGCCGCTGGCGCGCGCGCAGCGCGGCATTCGCGACGCCTTGCGCACGCTCTCGCCGGCGGGCTTCCACGACGCACTGGAGGGCATCATGACCACCGACGCGTTTGCCAAGTTCGGCGTCGAGCGGCTGCCGATCGATGGCCGTTCGGTGACCATCGCGGTGTTGGCCAAGGGCGCCGGCATGATCGCGCCGAATATGGCGACGCTGCTGGTCTACGTGCTGACCGATGCGGCGGTGAGCCGGACGGCGCTGCGGCGCGCGTTGCGCGCCGCGCTGCCGGCCTCGTTCAACGCCATCGTCGTCGACGGCGACATGAGCACTAACGACACCGTGCTGCTGCTCGCCAACGGCTGCGCCGGCAACCGTACGCTGCAGCCCGCCAGCCGCGACTATCCAGCCTTTGCCGCGGCGATCGCGCGCGTGCTGCGCGCCACGGCGCGCATGATCGTGAAGGACGGCGAGGGCGCCACCAAGCTGGTCGACATCGTCGTGCGCGGCGCCAAGACGGCGCGCGAGGCGACGCGCGTGGCCGACGCGATCGCGCGCTCGCCGCTGTGCAAGACGGCCTTCTTCGGCGGCGATCCGTACGCCGGGCGGCTGGTCTGCGCGGCGGGCTACAGCGGGGCGCGCTTCGATCCCGATCGACTCGACGTCTGGCTCGACGACGTGGCGATCGTGCGGCGCGGCGTCGAAGTGGTGCGCGCCGTCGAGCGGCGCGCCAGCCGCATCGCGGCGCAGCCAGAATATACCGTGACGCTCGATCTGCACGCCGGGACGGCCAGCGCGATGCGCATGGCCAGCGACCTGACGGTCGATTACGTGCGCTTCAATTCCGACTACCGCACCTGAGAAGCCTGTTAGCCGTCACGCTAGCGGTTAGGTACGAACCAACGCGGAACTGAGTGACGCAGCCCGTGAGAAGCTGCGAGATTGAAATGAGGGCACTGCCCGCTGCGTGAGTCTTGCCCGGCAGCGCAACAGCTAACCTTGATCGGACAAAACTTTTCACCACAGAGGCACAGAGTGCACAGAGAAGGCCTGCATTTGCGGACATGCCCTGATGGTTTTCCAACCGCATTGCTGAAGGGGTTTGGAAACACGTCCGAATCGCCGGCGTTCCCTCAGCTCTCTGTGTGCTCCGTGCCTCTGTGGTGAATTCTTTTGTCTCATCAAGGCTAACTCGTCACTCGCTGTAGCAGTCGGCGCTGCAGCCGTCGCCGGACACGGTGTTGCCGTCGTCGCACTCTTCGTTGTGCTCGACCATCAGGTTGCCGCAGGTCGACAGCGGGCACAGCAAGCCGCCCTGCGCATAGGTCTGTCCGGCCAGGCAGTCGGCGCGCGTCGACAGCTTGGTCATCACGTCGGCGGCGCTTTGATGGAAGAGGCCGGCGAACATCGTAGCCGGACAGACGGCGTCGAGCTCGTGCTGCAGGTCGGCGGCCGTCGCCGCGATCGCGGCGCTGGAGGTGGCGACCATTTGCCGCTTGCGCGGCGGCGAGTAGCTGCCCAGCGCGATTCGGTTGAGCAGGCGCTGGCGCGATTCGAAGCTCATGCTGAACAGCTTGCCGGCCATGCGCAGGGTGCGATCGACGCACTCCAGCTCGTCCGCTGCCAGCGGCCGCGGCGGCAGCGGATCGACGAGGACCGAGGTCGCGGCGCTCTTGAGCTCGCGGCAGAAGGTGTTGACGTCCACCCCGGCCTCGAAGGTTCCGAGGAACTGCAGCAGCGAGACTTGCTGCGTCGTGCACGATGCCGTGACGCGATCTTCCGCGGCGAGGCGGATGGACTGCTCTTGCGAGGCGAGCAGCGCGGTGTCGCAGCCGACACCGCTCACGTTGGCCATGGCGCAGGCGCGCTCCAGGCGCCAGGTCTGCAGTGCGCAGGCGGCGCCGGCGCTGCCGATGGTGCGCTGGCAGGCCGCGACCTGCGGCGGGAAGTCGCCCCAGTACTCCAGGGCGACGGGCATGCCGTGAGCCCACACCTGCGCAGGCGCGGCGCAGCAGGCGAGGAGCAGCAGCGCGATCCAACCAACGCGCTGCCGGGTGGCAAAATGGCCGGGCGAGCCGCAGCTCGCCCGGCCATGTGCGGCAAGCGGGTTACTTCGCGACGTAGAACGACCCCATCAAGATGAACATCTCGTCTTCGGTCGTCACGCCGCCGAGCAGCTGGCAGGCGTCGCAGATGCCGTCGCCGGCGCCGTCGGTCGAGTCGCACGACGCGTTGCGCGCCGTTTGCGTGGCTCCGCTGCAGGCCGAGCCGACCGCCCCGGCGGTGCAGCCGCTCGGGGTCACGCAGGGGCCGCCGAGCACGCCGGGGATGCCGATCGGCGTCGGCGGTGAGGTCGACTTCTTCTTGACCTCGTCCGCGGTCGTGAAGCCGTTGTCGTACAGCTGGCAGTAGGTCAGCGAACGCTCTTCCGGCACGCTGTAGGTGCCGCCCATCAGCTTCGGCGGTGAGTACCGGGTGACGAACGGATCGTTGTAGACGAGGCTGGTGTACAAGAGGCTCTCGTCCGGATCGCGGTCGCCGCCCTGACTGGCCGACAGAACGCCCTTGATGATCTCATCGACGGTGATCGCGTTGTCCTCGTTCACGTCGGCGCGCGGGCAATCGCCCACGCCGTCGGTGCCGAGCGCCAGCCCGACGCTCTTGACCAGCTCGTCGATGGTGACCTTGAGGTCGCCGTTGCAGTCGCCGCCGCTGGGCGGCTGGGTCGAACGGCACGGCGCGCCAAGGCAGAGGTCCGGCGATTCGAAGGCCGGATCCGGGCCGTACGGCTCGCAGGCCTTGCCGGCGTTCGGTCCGCCGTCGCAGCGCCAGGCGCCGTCGAACGTACGCCAACGCTTGCCGCGCTTGTGGTTGTGCGAGCTCAGCTCATACAGATGCGCATTCACCGGCATCGTGTGGATGTTGCAGATTTCGCGGGTGGTGAAGGCCGGCACCTGCATACTGAAGATCTCGGTGGTGTCGAAGATCTGTTGCGACGGATACACCTGCTCGTCGGGAGCCGCGAAATAGAAGTTGAGCCAGGCTTCCAGCTTGCCGTCCTCGTCGGTGGTGTTGAAGGCGTGCGAATCCCAGATCAGCATGCCCTTGAGCGGCGCTTCGCTGTACACGTCGGGCGCGTTCTCGAGCGTCGTCGCGGTCTCTTGCGTACCGGTGAAGCCGTTGCTGTTGACGCCGATCTGCGCATCGGCCGGGATGCCGGCGGCGCCGGTGCAGGCGATGCTCTTAGCCGGCGTGTTCGAACAGTCGGCGCCGGCGCCGCAGGCGCCGATCGCCGTCGGATCGCAGGTCTGCCCGTCCAGGCTGCCGCCGTCGCAGGTGAAGCCGCCCCACACCGCGGCATGCGGATCGGAGGTGCCTTTGTAGAGATTGACGATCAAATGGTGGCTGAGCGGATCCTGACGAATCTGCTGCTTCTTGTAGCGGAAGGTGCCGTTCGGGCCGCGGAACTCTTCCGGCACTTGATCGGTCACGTCGTAGTAGCTGGCGAAGCACACTTCGCTTTCGCTCTTCTTCTTCACGATCCATTTCGGCATGTGCAGCTGCACGCCTTCGCCGGCCGCCGGCGGATCGAGCGGCTCGATGGGGATCGGCTCCTGCGGCGGCAGGCAGGCGTCGAGCAGGTCGGCGGTGTTGGCCACCGTGCCGGTGCGCGGCGCGCCGGCTTCGATCCAGCGGCGCAGCGCGTCGAGCTCATTGTCCGACAGCGCCGGCAGCGCGCCGAGCGGCATGGGGCGCAGCGGCGCGGTGTACTGCGCCGGATCGGTCTTGGCGGCGACGTTGATGAACAAGAGGCTCTTGTCGCGCTGGCCGGGGACGACACGGATCAGCTTGTCGACGCCGTTGCCGGCGATCGTCGTCGCCTCTTTGTCGACCAGGTTGTCGTAGGAGACGCCGGCGGTCAGGTCCAAGCCGCCGGAGGCCGCCGCATCGTGACAGCTGCTGCCGGTGCAGCCGCGGTTCTCGAAGATCACCTTCTGAATGGCGTCGAACGTACTGTCGAACGTGTTCGAACAGTCCGCCGCTCGCACCATCATCGGCCCGCTCGTCAGAGCCAAGGCCAACGCTACTCCCGCGAATCGGTCCCCCCGCATCGACGCCTCCTTGCTCATGTCATCCCCGTGAGCTCGGGTGCGCCCGGCCCCCCGGCGCGCGCACATCTAATGTACGCTACTGAGTCTACACGGCCGGAACAACCCGGAATTTAGCCAACGGTCGATTTCCGCTGCTCAGCTGCTCGCCGGCGGCGTAGGCGGGGCGGAACTGGCTCCTTGGAGGATCGGGTCTATGGCCTGTTTGAAGCCATCGAGCGAGCGCGCTTGCAGCAGGTGTCCGTTGACGAACAGGGTCGGCGTGCCGCGCACGCCGACGCGCTGTGCCAGGGCCATGTCTTCCTGGACCGCCGCCTTGACCTCATCGGAAGCGATATCGGCGTCGAAGCGCTGCAGGTCGAGCCCCAGCTGACGGGCGTATTCGCGGATCTGTTCGGGAGCCAAGGCGCGTTGATTGGCGAACAGCAGATCGTGCATCTCCCAGAACTTGCCTTGCCGCCCGGCCGCTACCGCGGCCACCGCCGCCGGCATGGCCTGCGGATGAATGGCGACGAGCGGGAACTGCTTGTACACCAGGCGCGCCTGACTGGGATAGGCGGCCAGGGCTTGTTGGATCAGGGGCTCGGTGCGGGCGCAGAACGGGCATTGGTAGTCGGAGAACTCGACGATGGTGATCGGCGCGTCGGCTGGTCCCTTGGCGGGCGAGTTGCCCACCGGCAGCTCATAGGTGCGGGTCGGATCCGGTCCGGCGGGGCGCGCCGCCGCCGGGCGCGGCGCCGGGCGGCTCAGCTTCTGCTCGATCTCGGTCAGCTTGGTGAGAATCTGGCGCTGTTGCTGCGCCATCTCGTTGAGCGCCTCGCGATCGCGGTTGCAGCCAAAGAAGACGAGGCAGGCGGCGCCTACCATGATGCAGGCGCGCAGCGGCGAACGGGGATAGGCAGACGGCATCGAACCTCCGGCGAATGCAGGTAGCCGGCCGTGCCGGCTCGCAGAGCCAGCGAGTCTTATCCAGCGGCGTGCGGGCGCTCAAGGCGCACGGGCGGTTTTGCGATGCGTCGGTTCATCCTCTAGCGTCCTGCCGCGACATGCGGGTAATCGCGGGGAGCGCCCGGGGCCGGCGACTGGAGACCATGGCGGGTCGCGCCGTGCGGCCGACCGCCGATCGGGTCAAGGAAGCGCTGTTCAGCATGCTGATCAGTCGCGTCGCGCTGGCGGATGCCGTCGTGCTCGATCTGTTCGCCGGCAGCGGCGCGCTGGGCATCGAAGCGCTCAGCCGTGGCGCCGCGTCGGTGACGTTCGTCGAGCAGGATCGCGCCACCTGTAAGATCCTCGCGCGCAACATCGAGCGCTGCGGATTCACCCACACCGCGGCCATCTTGGCGCTGCCGGTGCGCCGCGGCCTGGGCGAATTGGCGCGCCGCGGCGCACGCTTCGACGGCGCGCTGCTCGACCCGCCGTACGGGCGCGATCTGGCAGCCGAGGGGCTGGCCGTGTTGGCGCGCGAGGCGCTGCTGGCGCCGGGCGGTTGGGCGGTGGCGGAACATCACATCGACGACCTGCTGGCCGACGGCTACGGCCCCCTGCAGTTGACCGCGTGCAAACGCTATGGGAGTACGGCGCTCACCTTGTACCAGGTCGCCGACAGCGCAGCGTGATGGTGTGGTCGTGAAGCGGAAGGCAGTCTATGCCGGGTCGTTCGACCCGATCACCAAAGGGCACCTGGACATCGTCCGCCGGGGCCTCAGCGTATTCGACGAGATCGTCGTCGCGGTGGCCTACAACCCGGCCAAAGAGAGTGGCTTGTTCACCGCGGAGGAACGCGTTGCGCTGATCAGCGAAGCGGTCCACGACGTCAAGGATCACGTCACGGTCGACGCGTTTGGCGGCCTGTTGGTGCACTACTGCGAGCGCATCAAAGCCAACGCCATCATCCGCGGGCTGCGCGCCGTGTCCGACTTCGAGTACGAGTTTCAAATGGCGATGATGAATCGCCATCTCAACGATCGGGTCGAGACCTACTTCATGACCGCCAGCGAGTCGTACTTCTACACCGCATCGCGGCTGGTCAAGGAAGTGGCCAGCCTCGGCGGCGACGTCTCGAGCCTCGTTCCGCCCGGCGTCAATCAAGCCTTGATTCAGCGCTTCAAGCCGCAGGGCTCGTAAGCCCGCGAGGCCGGCCCCCGAGTCGCTCGTGTCGCGTCTCAGCAGGCATGCGCAGGGACCGACGAGCGATCGGCTGGCGCCATATGCGCCGCACGTCGGGACGCGACACTAGGCGGTTTATTGACACCCCGGAAGGCTCCCGATAGCGGGAGTGCGATGCTGTCGACCCCCGCGCGCTGCGCATCCATTGCCGAGCCGACGATGCGTGGTCACGTGCTGGTGCGCCCAGGTTTGCTGGAGCTGCGCGAATTGCCGCGCCCGCGCGCCGATCCGGGCGGCGTCGTCGTCCGTGTGTGCGCCGCACTGACCTGCGGCACCGATTTGAAGGCCTTCCTGCGCGGCCATCCGAAGTTTCCGATGCCGACGCTGTTCGGCCATGAATTCGCCGGCGAGATCTGCGAGCTCGGCGCGAACGTGCGCGGGCTGCGCGAAGGCGATGCGGTGATGGCGGCGCCGACCGCGCCGTGCGGCCGCTGTTATCACTGTACGCGCGCGCAGGAGAACCTGTGCGACCAGGTGATGGCGACGATGGTTCACGGCGCTTACGCCGAGTACATCAAGCTGCCGGCCTCGGTGGTCGGCACCAATCTCTTCACCAAACCGAAAGGGCTGCCGTTCGCGGAAGCCGCTTTGCTCGAGCCCCTGGCGTGCGTGCTGCATGGGCTCGCGCGCCGCCCGGTGCGCTCCGACGACACGGTGGTGCTGGTCGGCGCCGGCGCGATCGGGCTGCTGCATCTGCTGGTGCTGCGCGCGCAGGGCGTCGAGCGCGTCGTGGTCATTGCGCGCAACCCGACGCGCGCGGCGCTGGCGCGCAGGCTTGGCGCGTCGGCGACCTTGACGGTCGACGTGCGCGACGCGGCGGCGCCGGTACGCGAGCTGACCGACGGCCGCGGCGCCGACAGCGTCATCGAATGCACCGGCCAGGTGGCGGTGTGGGAGGCGGCGCCGCAGCTGGCGCGACGCGGCGGCCAGGTGATCTTGTTCGGCGGCTGCGCCGCCGGCACCAGCGCGCGCTTCGACACCGGCCGCCTCCATTACGACCAGGTGGAGGTGAGCAGCCCTTTCCATTTCACCCCGCGCGACGTGCGTGCCGCCTACGAGCTGCTCGGCGGCGGCCGTTTCAACGGTGCGGCCTTGATCGGCGGTTCGTACCCGCTCGAAGGGTTGCGCGAGGCGCTCGACCGCCATCAGGGCGGCGAGGGGCCGAAGTTCGCCATCGTGCCCAACGGCGCATGAAGGTTGCGCGCCTGTACGACTTCCTCGATGTGCGCATCGAGGAGGCGCCGCGGCCGGTGATCGGTCCCGACGAGATTCTCGTGCGCGCGCGCGCCTGCGGCATCTGCTCCGGCGACGTCGTGCCGTGGTACATTCGCAAAAAGGCGCCGCTGGTGTTCGGACACGAGCCGGTCGGCGAAATCGCCGAGGTCGGCGCAGCGGTGGACGGCTTCCAGCCCGGCCAGCGCGTCTTCGTGCATCACCACGCCCCGTGCTTTCACTGTCGCGCCTGTGCGCGCGGCGAATTCGTGCAGTGCCCGACCTGGAAGCAGTCGCAGCTCGATCCGGGTGGCATGGCCGAGCTGTTTCGCGTGCCGAAGATCAACTTGGCCGATACCTTGCCGCTGCCGGCGCATGTGTCGGACGCCGACGGCGCACTCACCGAGCCGCTGGCCTGCGTGGTGAAATCGCTCGATCGGGCCGGCTGCGTTGCCGGTGCCTCGCTGTTGATCATCGGGCTGGGCGTCATGGGACAGCTGCACGTGGTGCTGGCGCGGCATCTCGGCGCCCGCCAGATCATTGCGGCGGATCTGGTCGCGTCGCGTTGTCAGCGGGCGCTCGGGCTAGGCGCAGACGTGGCACTGGAGGTGTCGCAGGGCGACTTGGTCGAGCAGGTCCTCGCACAGACGGACGGGGAGGGCGCCGAGATCGTGATCGTCGGACCGGCCACCGTCGCCGCGCTGGAACAGGGCCTGGCGTGCGCCGCGCGCGGCGGCACGGTGGTGCAGTTCATGGGCACCGAGCCGAGCGAGCGGTTGTCGCTGTCGACCTTCGATTTCTACTTCCGCGAGCTGCGCCTGGTGCCGAGCTATTCGTGCGGACCGCTCGAGACGCGCCGCGCCCTCGAATTGATCGCGCACGGCGTGGTGCGCGCCGAGCAGGTGGTGACGCACCGCTTCCCGCTCGACCAGGCGGGCGAAGCGTATCGCGTCGCGGCGCTCGACAAGACGGCCATCAAGGCGCTCGTGACGTTCGACGGCTGTTCTTAGGATCGCGCGCAGCACCAGGTGCGCGCGGGCCGTGGCGCGCACTGCGGCCCTACAAAATGCAAAGGGCGCCCATCTGGGCGCCCTTTGACAGCAGTGCGTGCTTAACTCGAACGGCTGACTACTTGTTGTAGTTCGCCTTGGTGCCGATTTTGGCTGCCGCAGCTTCCGCCTTGGCAGCTGAATCAGAGGCGCTCTGCGCCGACGCTGACGCTTTGTTCGCCGCCGCTTCAGCCTTGTTCGCTGCCGCCTCGATGCGGGCCATCAAGTCCGGTGGCACCGGCTTCTTGGGGCAGCCGGTGATGCTCACCATGAGGCCCAGGCCGAGTACCCCAACCGCAACTCGCATGCTTGACCGCTTCATTCCCCGCTCCTTCTTGCCCGTTGAGGCTCAGCAGCAGCCGTTCGGGCCACGATTACTTGTGATACGCCTTCGCGCCAACGGCTTCGCACTTGGCTGCCGCCGCATCAGCGCGCGAAGCCGCGTCAGCCGCGCTACGCGCTGCCATGTCTGCTTTGTTGGCTGCCGCTTCGGCGCGGCTCACTGCCGCTTCGACCTTCTGCATGTCGGCCGGATCAATCTTCGCCGTGCACCCAGCGAGACCAGCGGTCAGGGCCACAGCCACCAGAACCTTCTTCATCATTTCCCGTCCTCCTTCTTCACAAGTGTAGTGGTCTTCGCAGCACCGCAGCGACTTATTTCCACAAAATCGCGCCGACCGCAAGGGTCAAGATGAAAATGCCTTATCGCTGGCCGGGTCGCGGCGCGGCGCGGCGCTGTATGTGGAGACTGTCTCGCCCGCTGCCGGCCGTCTGTCGCGCCACGCCGTTGCAGGCGCTGGCGAGGGCATCGACGCTGTAGTCCATATTAGCTATCGGCGCCGGAGCAATTAGCTACAGATATCCCCGCACGGTGCTATGTGAACAGCTGCGAAGTGGTGCGCCTCATCCGGGCGCCGGCGGCTGGCCGTCCACGGCCGACTTGCTGGCGGGATCGTAGATCACGTGCGCCAGGGTCGGCCGCGTGAAAGCGAGCTGGCCGTCGATATATAGCGAGAAGCCCTCGGGGTAGCCGCGATAGCGCACATGGCCGTCCGGTCGATCCCAGATGATCGTCAGATCGTGCCCCCGGTAGCGCAGCCCGTCCAATGCAAAGTAGTCCCAATCCTGCGCCATCGGCTCGAGCTCGATGCGCTCGTCGCTGCGCGGCGTCAGACCGACGACGCCCTCGACGACGAGCGAAATGTACATCGAATGAAAGTCATGTGAGATGTCGGACGGCTTGGGGCGTGGTGACTGCGCGTAGGGCTCCCACTTCGAGTAATACTCGTGGGCGTTCGGCCGCCAGGTCGGATCCGATGGATGCACGCGCGGATAGACGAGATCGTTGTAGCGCCGCATCAACTCCATGAAGTGCGCCGGCGCGATCGGATGGTCGCTGTAGTGCTTGATCGCCTGCAGCACGGTGCGCGCGCCCATACTGATCGGGTGCGGCGCGATGTTGCGCGACAGGCCGTCCATGTCCCAGGTCCACGTCTTATAATGTTGCAGGCTGGTGATCACCGGCGGGTAGCGCGACCAGAAGTCGCCAGGGTCGACGAACGCGGCGAGCGCGCTGGTGTAGCGCGGCTGGTTGGGGGCGAGCAGCGTCGTGAACGGAAAGAACCCGTGCAGCTCGCGGATCGGCACGCGCTCGTCGTCCGCGGCGCGCTGCGGATAGAAGAAATGCGTCTGATCATCCCACAAGTGATCGAGCGTGGCCTTCTGGATGCGCTGCGCGCGCGCCCGCATGTCCTCCGCCAGCCCCGTGTCGCCGACGCTGTCGGCAAGCTCGGCGACGCCCATGGCGTTGGCGTAGACGAAGCTGGCGAAGTCGACGCGCTCCAGCGCCGGCGGCTCGACTTCTTGATCGAGCCGCGTGCCGGCGAAGTACCAGTACGACAGGATGTCGAGGTCGTAGCCGGTGACGCGTGGCCGATCGCGCTCCGGCAGAGCGTCGCCGTCGGCGTCATAGGCGCTCATCCAGGCGCGCACGTCGTTCGCCATCCAGGGCAGCAGGCGGCGGAGCTCGTCCGCTGGAATCGGCTGCACGCGGTTGAGCTCGGCGGCCGCGGCGGCGATCCAGTGCGAGTACGTTTCGTTCCAGTACGGACTGCCGGGCGGATCGATCACCGCGCCGTTGCTGGCGTGATTGCGGTAGCTGTTGTCCAGTTGATCGAGCGCGAACTGCGGATCGCGCAGATAGGTGAGCTCCTTCAATTGCAACGGCACGGCGAAGCCGACGGGATTGTCGAAGCCGAGCTTGCCCTCGTAGAAGGCGTAGCCCTTGAGGTCCGGCGTCGCCATCTCGACCATCGAGAAGCGCGCCACCCACCAGCGGTAGTACCACATCTTCTTGAAGTCGGGGTCCGAGGCGTCGAAGTACGGCACGCGCTCGGCGAACCAGCGGTTGTACTCGCGCGCCTGCTCATCGTGCGACGGCAGCGGCGTTTCCGGTTGCGTGCGGGCGGTATTGTCGAAGCGCAGCGCCACGGAGATTTCGTCGGTGCTGCCGCTGGCCGGAACCGACACCTCGCGCCGTAGATGGATGGTCGATGCGTCGAGCCGATTGAAGCCCGGCGCGTCGAGGTAGAGGAACAGCGGCATCGACTGATACGTGCCGGCGCCGATCAGCGGAAAGGCCGACGCCTCGGAGTGGCCGGCCGGGACTTGCGGATACGGCGCGATCACCTCGATGCCGACCTGGTGCGGTTTGTCGTCGGTTGACGCGATCGTGTAGGTCGTCGCGGCGCGGTCGTCCCAGGTGATGAACTTGTACTCGGTGATGGTCACTGTCGGGAACGCGTAGCGCACTACCGTGTGGCTCGGGTAGCGCTCGATGGCGTACTGGTCGTCGTACACCACCGCCGGCGCGCCATCGATGGTGAAGCTGACGTCGTACAGCCGGTGCAGGCAATACGTCGAATGCGCGTAGCAGAACTCGCCGGCGAGGCCGGGTTGGAAGGCCAGCTCACGCGTCCACAGCCGGCGCCCGGAGGAGAGCAGCAGCTTGTCGTCGTCGAGCAACAGCTGGCGCGCCAGCTGCGGGTGGATACCGCGCGGCGGGTAGCGGAACACTTGGTGGCCGAGCATGGCGTCGATGTAGAGATCGCGCGCGGCGCTCTGCTGGCGGACGGAGTCCGGCTCGAAGGCCATCCAGCGATCGAACAGCGGCGGCCCGCTCGGCGCGCTCGTCGGCAGCGCCGCCGGAGCGCTGGCGAGGCGTGTGACGGACGACGCTCGCCAGGCAAACCATGCCGCGGCGATGAGGCCGATGGTGGCGAGGAGCAGGAGGCCGCGCTTAGGCATAGGTGGGAGTATCGACGCTGGGTGGCACGAGTCGGCCGCCTGCTAGGCGTATACGCAAGGCGGCGCGCTGGCGCGAACCGAATCGACTTGCGCCGGCCGATGTGGTCGGTGTCCGTACCGCGCCGCATGGCTCGGCGACGAGCGAGCATTGCATGGAACGCGTATTCTACGGCTGGCGCATCGTCGCGGTCGCATTCGTCACGCATTGCGTGACGACCGGCATCGTCTTCTACAGCTTCGGCGTCTTCCTGCAGGCGCTCACAGAGCAGTTCGGCTGGAGCCGCGCCGAGGTGTCGCTGGGCTTCTCGCTCGTCTCGGCGTGCGGCGCCTTCTATGCACCGCTGGTCGGCCGCGTCGTCGATCGGCGCGGTTCGCGCCCGCCGCAACTGGTCGGTGCCATGGCGATGGCGCTGGGCTTTCTCGGGCTGCGCAGCATCCAGAGTCTGGCGCAGTTCTATCTGCTGATGGGCCTCGTCGTGTCTTTCGGCGCGACCGCGCTGGGCGCCTTGCCGAGCAATGCCGCCGTGGCGCGTTGGTTCGTGCGGCGCCGCGGCCAGGCGCTCGGGGTGGCGACGGCGGGTATCTCGATGGGCGGGGTGATCTTCGTGCCGCTGACGCAGTGGTTGGTGCAGCACCTGGGATGGCGCAGCGCCTTCGGGTGGCTGGCGTGCTTGATCCTGGCGATGGCCGTGCCGCCGGTGGCGTTGTTCATGCGGCGCTCGCCCGAGTCGATGGGGCTGCGTCCGGACGGCGCGCTCGAGCCGCTCCCCGGCGACCCGAGCATCGTCGCGGAGATCGAGCGCTCCCTGAGCCCGGGCGATGCGCTGCGCACGAGCAACTTCTGGCTCATTACCGCAGCATTCTCGCTCACCGGCGCGGGGCTGTCGGCGACGCTGCTGCACCAAATCGCCTTCCTGCGCGACCGCGGCTTGTCGCCGTCCGCCGCCGCGTGGGTGCTCGGTGCGACGGCCGGCGTCGGCGTCGTCGGCAAACTGGGCTTCGGCGCGTTGCTCGATCGCTTCGGGCAGCGCCGCGTCATCTTATTATGCTTCGCGCTGCAGGCCGTCGGATTGGTGTTTCTCATGCTGCCGACGTCGGCGGCGACGCTGATCCCGTTCGTCCTCGTCTACGGCTTTGCCATGGGCGGCAACGCGACGCTGTGGGCGACGGTCGTCGCCGCCTGCTTCGGCCGGCTGCACTACGGCGCCATCGCCGGCGCGATGACGCCGTTCATCGTGTCCATGCAGGCGACGGCGATTCCACTCGCCGGCGCGGTGCGCGATCGCAGTGGCGACTATCTGCCGGCATTCTTCGCCATTCTCGTCGCCACCGCCGCGGCGATCGGCTGCGCCGCATGCATCGCGCCGGTGGCAGAGCCGCGCGGCGCCAGCCATCGCCTTGACATCCCAGGGGTCGGCGCCTAGTTGCAGCGGCAGCTTTTGTCCTTGGGATGGTGGCCGCGCCGCGTCGCCGCCGGCAAGAGCGCGATTGAAGAGGAGAGAGCGAAATGGAGCTCATTTCGTTGTTAGCGCGTTGGATCCACATCGTCGCCGGCGTCGTGTGGATCGGTCACCTGTATTTTTTCAACTTCGTCAATGCGCAGTTCGCGCCGACGATCGACGCGGAGACCAAGAAGAAGGTCGTCCCCGAGCTCATGCCGCGCGCCCTCTACTTCTTCCGCTGGGGCGCCGCGTATACCTGGGTGACGGGCGTGCTGCTGCTGCTGCTGGTGTTCTACCATGGCGGCTTGATGTTCGACGCCGGCGTCGACTGGAACGCCATGGCATTCGTCGCCATCGCGCTCGTCTTCGTCGCCCCGTTTATCTACGACGCGCTCTACAAGAGCGTGTTGAAGGATCCGAAGGTCGGCTTCATCGGCGGGCTGATTCTGGCCTCGCTGTTCGTCTTCTTCATGGCCTACCTGGCTGGATTCAGCTTCCGCGCCTACACCATCCATCTCGGCGCCATGTTCGGGACGATCATGGCCTACAACGTCTGGTTCCGTATTTGGCCGGCGCAGCAGCAGATCATCCGCGCCACCAAGGCCGGCACGCCGCCCGATGCGGCCCTCGTCGGCATGGCGGGTCTGCGCTCGAAGCAGAACACCTACATGTCGGTGCCATTGATCTTCGCCATGATCAATTCGCACGCCACGGTGTTCGCCAGCCCGATCACCGTCGTGCTGGCGGTGCTGATCGGCTGGGGCGCGGTCTACTGGCTCTACGCGACGTCGAAGACGGTGAAAGGATTCTGAGCGGCAGGCTGCGCCCGCTCAGCCGAGCGGCGCAGCCATCAGCGGCTTTTGCCTAGAGACCCGCTTTCAGCCGTCAGCGATCCGCCTTCAGCCGCGGAAACCCAACGGATGCATGAAGCCGCGCGATGCTGATGGCCGAGAGCATTCTTCGGCAATGCCGCCGTCAGCGATTCAGCCTACAGCGCCGGAACACGGCGAACGCGCGGCACCGAGCGGCGGCTGCGGGGCTGAGCGCCGACGACATGCGCGGGAGAGGGCGGATCCGGCTCAGCTGACCGGCGGATCCGCGTCCTCGGGCTGGCTGGGCCAGATCTGCTGCTCGCAGATGGTGACCGGGCCACGCGTCGACTCGACGACAAACGTCGATTTCGGCTTGCGGCCCAAGTCGACGACCACGCGCATCTCCTCGCTCTGCTCGCGCTCGACGACCGTCGTGTCGCTGCGCCCGCGCTTCTCGGTCTTGGTGCGCACGGTGCGCTCCTGCGAGACCGATTCGAAGTGCGCGTTCGACATCGGATAGGTCTTGCCCTCACTGCGCACGGCGAGGCGGTTCATCACCTCGTTCTTGCGCTTCGGGTCGACGTGATCGAAGACCAGCGCGTTGTCGTGCACGCTGACGTGCCAGGACATCTCCTGAATCAGCATCCAATCCTGCACCAGCATCGCGTGATGCTGCGAGCGAACCAGCAGCGTCGCCATCGGCGCGAACGCCAGCGCGAAGGCAATCAGGCCGGCGGCGCCGAGCGGGCGCCGAATCGACAGCCGCGTGCCGCGATCGAGCAGCGAAAGGTCGACCGCGATGGGCACGACGATGCCGACCAGCACGATGCCGGTGAGCGCCAGGCCGCCGATTTCTTCGTTCAGCGCCAACCATGATGCGGTTGCGGCCGAGACGACAATGGTGGCGAACAGGATCGACACGACCCGCCGGCCGAAGTCGCGGTACAAGCCGCACAGCACGACCGCCGGCGCCAGCAGCGCCGCGCCCCACCACAGCGGATTGCCGTCGCGGTAAATCGCCTGCAGCGAGTAGGCACCCGCCAGCGCCGCTCCAAACGCCAACCCGATTACCGCCACCACCCGCAGGTTCGACTGCATCGCGTGCTCCTCATCGTCGCTCCGGTTGTCCGGACTCGAACGATTTCGCGAACTAATCACACGCTAGCCCCCACGCGTTGGCTAGACAACCCCGTATCGTCGATCAATTGCCGCCCGGGGCCCGGTAGGCGATGTCGATGGTCGCGGCAGCGCTCGGCGCCAGGCTCACCGGTTTGACCAAGGTTCCGAGCGTCGCGTGCCAGGCGCCGATGACGTAGTCGCCGGGCGGTAGGTTCTTCAGGGAGACCGTCCCGTCGGTGCCGCTGACGCCGAAGTACGGATTGTCGAACACCGAAACGTAGGCGCGCATCCAGGGGTGAATGTCGCAGCCGACCGGGATGCCGATCTCCGGCTTGCTGAACAGCACATCGCGCGTCGCGCCTTGGCGGCTCATGAGGAAGTTCCACGCCTCGGCGATCTGCGGCCGGCCGTGGACGTTGTGGCCCTCGCTGTCGCTGTTGCGGAACTCCAATGGCTGCCCGACCATCACCGCGCTGACCTGCGGATGATACAGGCATCCCTGTTGGTCGATGATCACCGGTTGCGTCGGCGCGGCAAAGCCGCGATTGCCGAAGCCGCTCTGTACGTAGACCACCACGTCGGCCAGCTTGCCGCCCCTCACCCGCACGCTTTGGTCGAGCACGGGCTCCGGATGCAGGGCGGCACAGGCCGGCACGCCGCTCATGTTGATCGGCTTCGCCGCCGGCGCATCGCCGCTGTAGGTGACGGTGACGCTGATGGAGCCGGCGGTGGCGGCATCGACGGGCGCGATGTTCGCCGCCGGCGCCGGTTGGCTCGAGCCGGAATTGGAGCACGCGGCGAGTAGCAGCGGCGCCGTGCAGAGCGCCGCCAATCGGCAGCGGGCGAGAAGGGACAGACGCATTGCGAAACCTCCATTGGACGAGCGGGACAGACTAGCGGCGCGCCGAGCGCTTGGCGGTGTGCGCCGCGGGCGACGGCAGCGGACGCAGATCATCGAAGGCGTACTGCTCGCGGTAGATGCGCGCAAACGCGACCAGGATGGCGATCACGGCGGGGCCGAGGAACATTCCGAGAAAGCCGTACGCCTGCAGGCCGCCGAGAATGCCGAAGAAGAGAAAGATGGTCGGGATCTGCGTGCGGCCGCCGATCACCATTGGGCGAATGAAGTTGTCGGCGCTGCCGATGATGATGGTGCCCCAGGCGAGCATGATGCCGGCGCGCACGTAGTCGTTCTCGATCGCCAGGTAGATGGCGACGCCGATCCACACCACCGGGCCGCCGACCGGCAGCAGCGAGAAGAACGCCGTGGCCACCGCCAGCAACACGCTGAACGGTACGTCGAGACCCCAATACGCCAGCCCGCCGAGCACGCCTTGCACCAGCGCGGTCAGCACCGAGCCGAGCACGACGGCGGACAGCGTCTCGCCGAAGCGACTCACGACTTGGTCCTTGTTCGCCTCCTCCATCGGAATCATGTCGCGCAAACCCCGCAGCATGCGCTCGCCGTCGCGGAAGAAGAAGAACAACGCGAAGGCGGCGAAGAAGAGGTTGATGAGGAACTTGAACAGGTTGGCGGCGGCGGCCGGCGCCTGCGCGACGAGAAACGCGCTCACCGTCTGGCTGGCGCTGACCAAGACCGACGGCACGTCGATCTTCAGCTGCGGCCCGAGTTGGTGCACCATCAGGCCGGCGCGCGAGCCGCGCAGGCGATCCATCAGCGTGGTCAGCTGTCCCGAGGTCACGTAGCCGCTGACTTGCTCGTAGAGCGCCACCGACTGCGTGGTCAGTGCGGCGAGCAGATAAAAGGCCGGGGCGATCACCAGCAGGATGGTGGCGAGCGTCATCAGCGACGCCGCCAGCGTGTCGCGGCCGCCCAGGGCGTTGCGCAAGTGGAGGTGCAGCGGGAAGAGCAAGAAGGCGAGCAGCGCCGCGTAGCTCAACGGCCCGATGAAGCCGGAGATGATGAGGATAAATTGGTAGAGCAGGAAGCAGAACGCGATGAAGAAAAAGACGGCGAAAACCTGCTCGCGTCGCATGCTGCGCACGCGTAGCAAAGCTCTTCCGCCGCCAGCAAGCCGTGGCGCCCCTCGTCGACCGCTCGCGGCGATCGGCGCTATACTCGCGAGCGCATGAGCACGGATCCTGACGAGGGCGGATCGCCGCCGCGCGCCGATCCCGACCTCGAGGTGAAGCTCGAGTCGTTGCCGGCGCGGCCCGGCGTGTATCTGCTGAAGGACCGCCACGCCAAGGTG